>QWCE01000983.1_pt1 | contig 68434 bp, 66 predicted proteins | sample 1972531 | NCBI WGS metagenome assembly QWCE01 (sample SAMN09866716, study PRJNA288562) | Human gut metagenome isolate term4_stool, whole genome shotgun sequencing...
TTGACGTGCATGGGGTCACAGGTTCAAGTCCTGTACCGCGCACCATCGTCAAAAGCCCCGGAATCTCATGGGTTCCGGGGCTTTTCGTCATTTTGCCGAAGTGCGCTTTTCCCGGTTTTGGTCAAATGCCTCTAAAAGTTGCAAAAATAGCATTTTCCCCGGGTTTGTGTCCCGGCAAAAGCAGTATAGATGCAAAGCGCCCTATACATTATATATATTAATGGTTTTGGGAGGAAAAAGATGGGTCGGAGGCGTAAAAATTTTTGGTCATACCATTGATTTATGTAAAAATTCCGTGTAGAATAGGCAGATAAGAAGAATGCTGCCCCGTTATGGCAAAACAGAAAGGGTAAGGAACGGCCATGCACATTGAGAAAATACAGCAGAATAACGCGCCGCGGGTACCGGAGCTGATCATGCAGGCCCTGGTCAAGGCCATTGAGGACGGCCACATCCGGGTGGGCGAGGATATGCCCTCGGAGCGGGACCTGGCGGAGATGCTGGGCGTGGGCCGCGGCTCTCTGCGGGAGTGCCTGGCTATTCTGGAGTTTTTAGGCGCCATCGACAGCCGGGGCAACCGCAAGGTGCTGCTGCGGGACGCGGACTATATTCAGAAGGCCCGCACCTGGATCGAGTGCTCCAATGAGATGGGCGGAACGGAGCCCTTCAACGAGTTCCGCCGGGTCATCGAGGTGGGCATCGTGGGCCTGGCCTGCGAGCGCGCCACAGAGGAGGACATGGCCGTCCTGGACGAGGCCATCCGCAACCTGGACGAGGACCCCGCCAACTATATGCACGATGTGGAGTTTCACGATGCCCTGGCCGTGGCCAGCCACAACGCCATGCTGGCCTCCACCATTCACCTGGTGAATAATCTCATCGCCGATGTGCGGATGCGGTTTTGGGATCTGCCCAGCTACAAGGAGCTGACCCAGCAGACCCACCACGAGATCTACATGGCCGTAAAGAACCGAAATGCGGCAGAGGCCCAGGAGGCGATGATCCGGCACCTGAACGTCGTTTCCCGATACGCCCTGTGCTATCCCGCCCGGGACAGCGGCGAGGAGGAGGCCCCTGTGCCGGAGGAGACCTGAGAAATCAATTTCCCGACAAGAAAAAGAGGAGGATATACCCTGTGAAAAGGGATATATCCCCTCTTTTTTCGCTTTAATAAATTTATTGGAAATTTTTTATACACAATAGACAATTCCCATCCGCAAAATTCGGTTTTAATTGCGGATTGACGAGGGTCGAAAAAGGTGGTATTTTGGTATCGTGGTTAGATGGTATGACCAAATTACCATCTTTTTGAGAGCGAATTTGAGAAACTTTGAGAGTTAGGAGGAATCGTATGAAAAAGCTGATGGCAGCGGTGCTGGCGGGCTTGATGCTGGCGGGCCTGTTATCGGGCTGCACAAGCACCGCAAACGACGACGAGGTGGAATACCGCTGGAAAATGGCACTGAACTCCACCGAGGGCGATAATGCCTATGACACAGGCGTTCTCTTTGCCCAGAAGATCAAGGAGCTGACCGACGGCCGGGTGCAGGTAGACCTGTACGGCGGCGCCCAGCTGGGCACCACGGCAGAGGTGCTGGAGGGCATGTACGCAGGTGTGGCTGATGTGATGTGCGAGTCCATCGGTACACTGGCCACCTTTACCCCCCTGGCCAACATTGAGGCTATGCCTTATATGTTCAGCAGCTACGATCACTTTATGAATGTATGGTACAGCGACCTGGGTCAGGAGATCAAGGACGCTGTAGGCGATGACGCCGGCTTCAAGCTCATGGGCGCGTCCTACCGCGGTCCCCGTGTGGTGTGCGCCACCAAGGAGCTGAAAACCGTTGCCGACTTCAAGGGCTTCAAGCTCCGTGCCCCCAACCTGGAGATGTATCTGAAGACCTGGCAGTGGGCGGGAGCCAACCCCACCCCGATCCCCATGAACGAGGTTTACACCGCTCTGCAGCAGAAAACCGTGGACGGCCAGGAAAACCCCGTGGTGGACTCCGTGAACTACGCCTTTGACGAGGTGTGCAACTACTGGATCAAGACCAACCATGTCTACGGCTGCAATGTGGTGATCATGGACAAGAAGTACTTCGAGAGCCTGCCCGCCGACATTCAGAAGGCCACCCTGGAGGCCGCCGAGTTTGCGGGCCGGGCCATCAGTGAGCAGCAGGCGGACAAGGATGCCGTGGCTTGGCAGGAGCTGGAGGACGAGGGCAAGACCATCGTCGAGGTGGATAACGCCGCCTTCGCCGAGCACTTCAAGGACTTCGCCGCCACCAACTATCCCGCGTTTGCCGACTGGGTGGAGCGCATCGCCGCCATGGATCCTGCCAAGGGCTAAGAAAGGAGGAGAATTGTCGTGATCAAAGCGTATTCCAAATTTCTGGATATTCTGGAGAAGATCCAGAGGGTCATTCTGACCGTGTCCGTGCCGGCCATGGTGCTGATCATGTTCTACCAGGTCGTTATGCGGTATGTGTTCCACAATTCCCCGGCCTGGAGCGAGGAGCTGGTGCGCTACCTGTTCATCTTCAATGTGATGATGGCCGCGGCCATTGCCGTGCGGCGCAACAGCCACCTGCAGATCGACATTGTGCTCAACGCCCTGAAGCCCCATATGCGCCGGATCTTTACCATCTGCGCTACGACGGTGGGCCTGGTGTTCCTGGTATACCTGTTCATCCTTTCCCTGGAGCTGGTGCGCAGCGGCGCGCCTAACACCTCCGCCGGCCTGGGCCTGCCCATGTCCATCCCCTATACCTGTGTACCCATCGGCACGGCGCTGATGGTGCTGACCTCCATAGAGGTCATTCTCAAGAACATTCAGGAACTGGCTGACGAAAAGAAAGGAGGCACCGCCGTATGAACGCAGGACTGCTTGTATTTATTCTGCTGCTGCTTCTGTCCTTCCTGGGCATTCCCATCTTTATCTCCCTGGGCATCGGCACCCTGATAGCTCTGAATATGGCGGACCTGCCCATGCTGGTGCTGCCCCAGAAGCTCTTTGCCGGCATGAACTCCTCCTCCCTGCTGGCCATTCCCTTCTTCATCCTGGCGGGCAACCTTATGTCCCGCAGTATTACGGGGAAGCTCATCGATGTGGCCAATGCCCTTATCGGGCGCATTAAGGGCAGCCTGGCCCTGGTAACGGTGGTGGCCTCGGGCCTGTTCGGCGCCATCTCCGGCTCCGGCGTGGCTACGGCCTCCGCCATCGGCGGCCTGACCATTCCCGCCATGAAGAAGGAGGGTTATCCCGCTCCCTTTGCCGTGGCCGTGTCGTCCATTTCGTCCATTCTGGGCCCCATCATTCCCCCGTCCATTACCCTGATCGTGTACGCCTCCATCACCAATGTGTCGGTGTCCAAGCTGTTTATCGGCTCCGTGATCCCCGGCCTGCTGCTGGTGGTGTGCCTCATGGGCTACGCCCTGGTATATGCAAAGCGCCATAACCTCCCCGCCCACGAGAAGATGCCCGCCAAGGAGGTGGCCAAGACCTTCAAGAGCAGCATCTGGGCCCTGCTGATGCCCATTATCATTCTGGGCGGTATCTTCGGCGGTATCTTCACCGCCACCGAGGCCGCTGCCGTGGCCGTGGTGTACGCCCTGATCGTGAGCCTGTTCGTCTACAAGGACACCAAGTGGAGCGAGCTGCCCTCCTCCTTTGTGGAGGCCTCCGTTTCCACCGCCACCATCATGGTGATGGTGGGCCTGTCCAAGGCCTCCAGCTATGTGGTGGTCACCTCCGGCCTGCCGGCCCTGCTGCTGGACACCTTCTCCAGCCTCACCGAGAGCCGGGTGCTGATCCTGCTGCTGCTGAACCTGCTGTTCCTCATCATCGGTATGCTCATGGAGGCCAATGCCGCCATCATTATGATGACCCCCATTCTGATGCCTCTGCTGACCCTGTACGGCATCAACCCCTTGATGTTCGGCATCGTTATGAGCTTCAACCTGTGCATCGGTCTGGTCACGCCTCCTGTGGGCCTGTGCCTGCTGCTGAGCAATCAGATCGGTGAGACCAGCCTCAGTAAGTCCCTGAAGGCATTGATGCCCCTGCTGCTCATCAGCATCGTGGTGCTGCTGCTGATCACCTATGTGGACCCGCTGACCACATGGCTGCCGTCCCTGCTGAAGAAGTAAGGACTTAATATTGCCCCCCTATACACTCCTTTTCTGTTTCCAATGTGCTTCCCGCCCCTCCGGGGGCGGGAGGTACGGCGGGAAAAAATAAGGAGTTTGTTGAGTTTCCATATGTATTTCAATAAGGAGATGTATGTATATGAAGATCGGTTTCCTGGGCCTGGGCGTTATGGGACTGCCTATGGCAAAAAATCTGGTTAAAAAGAGCGGCTGTGAGGTGCTGGGCTTTGATGTGGCCCAGAATCGCCTGGACGAGTTCGCCGCCGCAGGCGGTACGCCGGTGAAGGAGCAGACGGATATTTATAAGCAGTGTGACATCATCATGCAGATCCTGCCCACCCACGCCATTATCCGCAAGTCCGTGGAGGACGCCGTGCGCTACGGCAAGCGGGGCAACATCATCATCGACCTCAGCTCCACCGCCCCCGACATCATCCAGGACCTGTATAAAACCGTCAAGGAAGCGGGTATGTACCTGCTGGATTCCCCCATCAGCGGCGGCAATCCCATGGCCATTGCCGGCACCCTGGCCATTATGACCGGCGGCGACAAGGAAGTGTTTGAGAGCGTAAAGCCCCTGCTGGAGTGCATGGGCCATCCCGTTTACACCGGCGGCAGCGGCAGCGGCAGCGTCACCAAGCTGGTGAATAACATGGTGGCCGGGGCCTACATGGTCGTCATCGCCGAGGCCTATGCCTTCGCCGCCAAGGCGGGCATCGACCTGCAGACCACCTTCGAGGCCACCCGGGGCGGCTTCGCCGGCGGCCCCGTGTATGAAAACAAGGTGCCCAAGCTCATCAAGCGCGACTTCGAGCCCGGCGCCCGGGTAGCCGTTCACCGCAAGGACATCCTCAATGCCAAGCACTTTGCCCATCACATGGGCGTGGATACGCCTATGACCGATGTGGTGCTGCGGGTCATGGACTGGATGAACGACAACGGCCATATCGACGAGGACCAGATCGCCATGGTCAAGTATTACGAGGACAAGATGGATGTGACCGTGGGCGAAGAAAAATAAACCTATGGACCGCTATCCCATCCGCGTAACCCTGCTGGCCAATGCCGGCGTGCTGATCCGCTACCGGGACACGGCTCTGCTCCTGGACGGGCTGTTCGGCAGAAAGGACAATCCCTTCAGCCTCCTGCCCCCCGGCTGCCGGGAGGCCATGCTTCGGGCCGAGCCGCCCTTTGAGCGGCTGGACTACCTGCTGTTCACCCACTACCATCCCGACCACTTTGACCCGGAGATGGTCCGGGCGCTTTTGGAGCGCCGGAGGGTGAAGGGCCTGTTTTATCCCAAGGACGAGTCCCCGGCGGTGCAGAAGCTCAGCCGGTGGCTGCGGCAGGAGGGCATCCCCTGTGTGCCTCTGTGCCGCGATACGGACCGGGCCGCCATACAGATCGAGCCGGATATTTCGGTGCAGGCGTTTATGGTGCCCCACCTGGGAGAGGAGTACCGGGCCGTGCCCCATGTGTGCTACCTACTGACCTTTGACGGGCGGCGGGTGCTGTTCACGGCGGACAGTGACTATCTCCACGAGGACTTCTCCCGGCTGGCGGACACACCTCTGTACGCGGTGTTCCTCAATCCCCTGTTTTACCAGGCTTATTATAATACACGCCTGTTTCACGGGCATTTTGACACGGATACGCTGTGCGTCTACCATGTCCCCTTTCCGGAGGACGACGGGATGCATATGCAGGATATGGCGCGGCGTATGCCGCGTGGGGCGGCGGACAGTGGGCTGCGGGTCCTGCCGCTGACGGAACCGATGCAGCAAATCGAGCTTTAACGGAATAGGGAGTGAATAACCATGAATGACATTCTGGAAATGGCCCAGGGCAATCTGACCCGGGTCATCGCCGTGCGGCTGCGTCCCGGCACGGATGTGCTGCAGGGCCTTACGGAGGCCTGCCGCCGGGCCGGTATCAATAACGGCGTGATTCTCAGCGCCATCGGCAGTCTGGACGGCGTTGCCTACTGCAATCCTGTGGAGCTGCCGGACAAGAAGGCCGGCTACGGCTACGGCGAGGTGCTGCACCTGACGGGGCCCATTGAGCTGACCGCCGGCAGCGGCATCATCTGCCATGACGACCAGGGGGTCACGAACCTCCATGTACACATGAGCCTCAGCGACCGCTACGGCAACGCCCACGGCGGCCACCTGGTAGAGGGCACCAAGGTGCTGCTCACCGTGGATGTGATCATCGCCGAGATCGGCGGACTGGTCATGGGAAGAAAATTTGACGACGAATTGGAAGTGCCCCTGTTCGCGCCCAAGCAGGCGTAAGGGACAGCTAAAGAAAGGTGTGAGAACATTGGCTGAAAAGAAAACTAAGGAAATGTACAGTAAGGAGCAGCTTTTGGAGTTCTACCGCACGATGGTGCGTATCCGTACCTTCGAGGAGAAGGCCGCCGAGTGCTTCACCAAGGGTATGCTGGCAGGCAATATCCATCTGAGCATCGGTCAGGAGGCTGCTGAGGCCGGCGCTTTCGCCGCTATCGGCCCCCAGGACTACTTTACCTCCACCCACCGTGGCCACGGCCACGCCATTGCCCGGGGCGCTGACCCCAAGCTGGCTATGGCCGAGCTGTTCGGCAAAAAGACCGGCTACTGCAAGGGTAAGGGCGGCTCCATGCACATTGCGGACATGGAGAAGATGAACCACCTGGGTGCCAACGGTATCGTAGGCGGCGGCCAGCCCATCTCCGCCGGCAGCGCTCTGGCCTCCAAGATCCTGGGCGACGGCGCGGTGACCGTGGGCTGCTTCGGCGACGGCGCCACCAACGAGGGCAGCTTCCACGAGTCCCTGAATATGGCCGCCGCATGGCAGCTTCCCATGGTGTGGTTCATTGAAAACAACTGCTACGGTGTGTCCACCGAGATCCACCGGGTCACCAATACCCCCCATCTGGCCAGCCGTGCCGAGGCCTACGGCGTGCCCTATGCCATCGTGGACGGCACCAACCCCACGGAGGTTTACGAGGCCATGAAGAAGGCCATGGAGCACGCCCGCAGCGGCAAGGGCCCCTATCTGGTGGAGGCCACCGTGTACCGCTATCAGGGCCATTACTGCGGCGACCCCGCCGTGTACCGCCCCAAGGAGTACATGGAGCACGCCCTGGAGAATGACGGCATCATGAAGCTGGGCAAGCGTTTGCTGGCTTTGGGCGCCACCCAGGAGGAGCTGGACGAGATCACCGCGGCGGCGGATGCCGAGATGACCGAGGCCGTTAAGTTTGCCGACGAGTCCGAGTATCCCGATCCCGCCACGGTGCTGGACGATATGTATGTGAGCGACAATGAAAGGTGTGTGGCACGATGAAAAAGATTACTGTCAGCAAGGCCATCGGTGAGGCCCTGCACGAGGAGATGCTCCGGGACAAAAATGTCTTTATCATGGGCGAGGATATGGCCGTTATGGGCAATGTGTTTGCCATTACCAAGGGCTTTTTGGAGGAGTTCGGCCCCAACCGGGTCATTGATACCCCCATTTCCGAGGAGGGCTTCGTAGGTATGGCCGTGGGCGCGGCTATGCGCGGCCTGCGTCCCGTGGTGGAGCTGATGTATGACGACTTCGCCACCGAGTGCGCCGACCCCCTGTTTAACCAGGCGGCCAAGATCCGCTACATGACCGGCGGCCAGTGCAATGTACCTATGGTCCTGCGGGCTCCCATGGGCGCCGGACGCCGCAACGCCGGCCAGCACTCCCAGTCTCTGGAGAACTTCTTCTGCCACTTCCCCGGCCTGAAGGTGGTGGCTCCCTGCTCCGCCGCGGATGCCAAGGGCCTGCTGAAGACCGCCATTCGGGACGATGACCCCGTTATCTTCCTGGAGCACAAGCTGCTGTACGCCAAGAAGGAGGAGATCCCCGAGGAGGAGTACACCATTCCTCTGGGCCAGGCCGCTGTGAAGCGGGAGGGCAAGGATATTTCCATCATCACCTGGAGCCGCGAGGTAAACTTCTCCCTGGAGGCTGCCGCCAAGCTGGCCGAGCAGGGCATTGAGGCCGAGGTGCTGGACCTGCGCACCCTGGTGCCCCTGGATTGGGACGCCATTGTAAAGACCATTTCCAAGACCCACAACGCCATCATCGTCTCCGAGGAGGTCAAGCGCGGCAGCTTCGCCGGTGAGCTTTCCGCTCAGATCGGCGAGGAGCTGTTCGACGAGCTGGACGCCCCGGTGGAGCGTGTCTGCGGCCTGAACATCTGCTCCCCCTTCAGCCCCGTGCTGGAGGACAAGAACTTCCCCCATCCGGAGGACATCGTGGCCGCGGTGAAGCGCGTGCTGAACAAGTAAGGAGGGAGAACTATGGCTTTTGAAGTATGTATGCCCCAGTTGGGCCTGACCATGGAGGAGGGCACCGTCTCTCAGTGGATCAAGCATGAGGGCGATGCCGTAAAGACCGGCGATGTGCTGCTGGAGATCACCACCGACAAGCTGACCAATGAGGTCACCAGCGAGCATGACGGCGTTTTGCTGAAGATCGTAGCCCAGGAGGGCGAGGATGTACCCGTGAAGGGCCTGCTGTGCTATGTGGGCCAGAGCGGCGAGGCCGTAGGCGATGCCCCTGCCGCCGCCGCTGCTCCTGCCGCCCCGGCTGCTCCCGCCGCCCCGGCTGCCGCTGCCCCTGTGCCCGCTCCTGTGGCCGCAGGCGGCGCCCGTATCCGCATCTCCCCCCTGGCCCGCAAGACGGCGGCCAAGCTGGGCGTGGATGTCAGCGGTATCGTAGGCAGCGGCCCCAGCGGCCGTATCCGCCAGCAGGATGTGCTGGCTGCCGCCAATGCACCCAAGGCCGCGGCCCCTGTGGCTGCCGAGCCCGCCCCCGCCGCCAAGCCCGTGAGCAAGACCGGGCTGGAGCTGATGGAGGGCGACACCGTCTCCAAGCTGGCGGGTATGCGCAAGGTGGTGGCCCAGCGTATGCTGCAGTCCCACACGGAGATCCCCCCTGTTACCCAGAACACCAAGGTGGATGTTACGGAGTTGATGAAGTTCCGCAAGATGCTCCTGGCCGAGACGGGCAACAAGTATTCCGTCAACGATCTGATCCTCAAGGCCACGGCCAAGTGCCTGCGTCAGCACCCGGAGGTGCTGGTGAGCCTGGACGGCGACCAGATCATCCAGCGGGCCCATGTAAACCTGGGCATGGCAGTGGCACTGGACGCGGGCCTGATCGTTCCCGTGATCCGCGACGCCGACCGCATGGGCCTGGACGCTCTCTCCGCCGCCGCCAAGGATCTGGCCTCCCGGGCCAAGGGCAACAAGCTGACCCCGGACGAGTACAAGGGCTCCACCTTCTCCGTCTCCAACCTGGGTATGTTCGGCATTGAGACCTTCACCCCCATCGTCAACCAGCCCGACGCCGCCATTCTGGGCGTGTGCGCCGTGGAGGACGAGCTGGTGATGGACGACGAGGGCAACATCTCCAAGCACCAGGTCATGCGCCTGTCCTTTACCTATGACCACCGCCTCATCGACGGCGCCGTGGCCGCCAAGTTCGTGATGGCTCTCCGGGATCTGCTGGAGAAGCCCATGAGCATCATCCTGTAAGCGGGGAGGATTAGAAAAATGGCTTATGAACTGAAAATGCCCCAGCTGGGTCTGACCATGGAGGAGGGTACTCTTTCCAAGTGGCTCAAGCACGAGGGCGATACCGTAAAGGCCGGCGAGGTGGTGGCGGAGATCACCACCGACAAGCTGACCAACGAGCTGACCAGCGAGCAGGACGGCGTTGTGCTGAAGCTGGTGGCTCAGGAGGGCGACGACATTCCCGTTAAGGGTACCCTGGCCTGGATCGGTCAGGCCGGCGAGGCTGTGCCCGGCGCAGTGCCTGCTGCTGTGGCGGCGGCTGTGCCCCAGGCTCCGGCGGCGCCTGCCGCTGCTCCTGCTGGCGGTAAAAAGTCCGTCATCGTCATCGGCGGCGGCCCCGGCGGCTATGTGGCTGCCATCCGTGCCGCGCAGCTGGGTGCGGAGGTCACCGTCGTAGAGAAGCAGTACCTGGGCGGCACCTGCCTGAATGTGGGCTGCATTCCCACCAAGTGCCTGCTGCATTCCGCCGAGCTGGTGGAGCAGATCAAGACCCAGGGCAAGGACATCGGCGTGGAGGTGGAGGGCGTAAAGGTCAACTTCCCCCAGGTCATCGCCCATAAGAACGCCATCAGCAAGCAGCTCACCAGCGGTGTGGCCGGCCTGCTGAAGATGAACAAGGTCAAGAAGGTGGACGGCACCGCCAAGTTCACCGGCGATAAGCAGCTGGAGGTCACCAAGGCCGATGGCAGCAAGGAGACCATGACCGCCGATGCTATTATCGTGGCTACCGGCTCCGTCAATGCCCAGCCCCCCATTCCCGGCCTGAAGGAAAATCCCAACTGCATCGACTCCACCGGCGCTCTGTCCCTGGAGAAGCTGCCCCAGACCATGGTGGTCATCGGCGGCGGCGTCATCGGTCTGGAGCTGGCCTGTGCCTATGCCGCCTTCGGCACCAAGATCACCGTGGTGGAGGCTATGGACCATATGCTGCCCATGCTGGACGGCGACCTGACCAAGATCGGCGTGGCCCACATGAAGAAGATGGGCATGGACTTCCATCTGGAGTGCCCTGTGCAGTCCGTGGAGAGCAGCCCTGTGGGCGCCAAGGTGGTCTGCAAGGATAAGAGCGGCAAGACCGTCAGCTTTGAGGCGGAGAAGGTGCTGGTGGCCATCGGCCGCAAGGCCAATACCGCCGGGCTGGACCTGGCCGCCGGAAAGATCGACAACGACAAGGGCCGCATCCTGGTCAATGACAAGATGGAGACCAATGTACCCGGCGTGTACGCCATCGGCGACTGCGTGTTCGGCCATGCACAGCTGGCCCACACCGCCTCCGCCATGGGCGAGGTAGCCTCGGAGAATATCTGCGGCCTGGAGGCCCATTACTGCGAAAAGACCAACCCCACCTGCGTGTACATGGAGCCGGAGGCGGCCTCCGTGGGTCTGACCGAGGAGCAGTGCAAGGCCCAGGGTATTGCCTATAAGGTGGGCAAGTTCCCCATGAGCGCCAACGGCAAGGCCCTGATCCTCAACGGCGGCGAGGGCCTGGTGAAGATCATCGCCGGGGCCGAGTACGGCGAGATCTTGGGTATGCACATCATCGGGCCCCGGGCCACCGACCTCATTGCTGAGGGCGCGCTGGCCATCGAGGGCGAGATGACCCTGGATGAGATCGTCGACACCATCCACTCCCACCCCACCGTCACGGAGACCATGCGCGAGGCGGCTCTGAACGCCGAAAAGCGCGCCATTCACACCAAAAACTGAGTTCACTTTACTCTATCCCTCCGAGAGCTCTCCTCTCTCACTCTCGGAGGGATTTTTTCACCGACAGGAGGACACCGTATGCAGCACGCCGTACACTATTTGGAAACGGGCTCCCGGGACCCGTATTATAATCTTGCCTTTGAGGAATATGTGCTGACCCACCGCACCCGGGGCGACTATCTTCTGCTCTGGCAGAACGACAACACCATCGTGGTGGGGCAGAACCAGAATACCGAGGCGGAGATCAACCGCCCCTTCGTGGAGGCCCATCACATCCATGTGGTGCGCCGCAGCACCGGCGGCGGCGCGGTTTACCATGACCTGGGGAATCTGAATTATTCCTTCATCACCGACGCCGGAGACAGGGCCGCCTTAAGCATGGCCCGGTTTACGCAGCCGGTGGTGGAGGCGCTGCAGGGCCTGGGCCTGCAGGCGGAGGCCTCCGGCCGCAACGATATTTTGGTGGAGGGGCGCAAGGTCTCCGGCACGGCCCAGCGGCTGTGGGGAGACCGTATTCTCCACCACGGCACCCTGCTCTTTGACGCCAATGCGGACATGGTGGCCGGGGCTCTGCAGGTGGACCCGGAGAAGTTCCGCTCCAAGAGCACCAAGTCCGTCCGCAGCCGTATCGGCAATATCCGCAGCTTTTTGAAGCAGGATATGGATATGCCCGCCTTCTGGGCCTATCTGAAGGAAACTCTGGCCGGCAGCGGCATGGTGTTCGACGCCCTGACAGCCCAGGAGCTGGCCCAGGTGGATGCGCTGAAGGCGGAGAAATACGACACCTGGGAGTGGAACTATGGCCGCTCCCCCCGGTTCGATATGACCGCCAAGCGCTACTGGGACGGCGGCTGCCTGGAGGTGGGCGTGTCCGTGTCCCGGGGCCTTATTACGGATGTGATCTTCCGCGGGGATTTCCTGTCTGTCAGCAGCCTGGAGCCGCTGACAAAGGCCCTGCTGGGTACGCCCTTCCGCCGGGAGGAGGTCTGCCGGGTGCTGGAGCGCTATCCGGTGGCGGACCTCTTTGGCGGCATTACCCGGGAGCAGGTCCTGGACACCCTGTTCAGCGACTGAGGTCCCCTGCAGGCGCAAATACCCGCTCTTTATGCGGGGAAAAAGGAACATTGTTATTTCCCATAATATGGAATATAATATAGATAGAGGAATAGTATCTGCCGGAGATAAAGCGCGCAGGCGACTATTTCGTGATCCGTTTTCATTTGCTCTCCCCTTTTCCCCTATAGCGGCGCTCCCGGCGGCTTCGGCCTCCGGGGGCGCCGCGCTTTTTATGGGATCGGCACGGAAAATTTCCTTTTTCTACATAGAATCTTCACAGATGCTATGGTATAATAGGTGTAATTAGGTGCATTTCGGTGCAATTTCGGAGAAGGGTGGGTTCCGTTTGGAGCTGAATAAGAGGAATTTTAAGTGCATTTTACTGCTGGTGCTCTGCGCCATCCTGCTGTACTGGGGGCTGAATAATCTCTCGGCCCTGAGCGCAGTGGTGGACAGCTTCTTCTCCTTACTGGCGCCGCTGCTGCTGGGCATCTGCGTCGCCTATGTGGTAAACCTGCTGCTGAAGGTGGTGGAGCGGCTGTGGGACAAGGCCTTGGCCAAGGCGCCGGATATATGGCGGGGAAAGCTGAAGCGCCCCATCTGCCTGACGCTGACCATGCTGCTGTTTTTGGGCATCATCTTCGCCATTATCTTCATTCTCATCCCCCGTCTGGAGGAGGCCGGGGCCACGCTGGTGGCCAATGTGCCCGTCTATGTGGATCAGCTTCAGAGCTGGTGGAACGGGGTCATCGCCTTTGCGGCGGAGCGGGGCGTCACATTGCCGGAGCTGTCTATGAACGCCGACAACGCCACCAAGGTGCTGAAGGACTTCCTCACCAACAACGGCGACAATGTGGTGAACACCACCCTGGATATCACCACCTCCATCCTGGGGGCGCTGGTGAATTTCCTGCTGGCGCTGGTATTCTCCGTGTACCTGCTGGCCCAGAAAGAAAAGCTGCTGGCCCAGAGTAAGCGCCTGCTGCTGGCGGCCATTCCCCAAAAGGCCGGAAAGCGCACCATGCATATTTTGAAGATCACCAACAACGCCTTTTCCAGCTTTGTCACGGGGCAGGTGACGGAGGCGTTCATCCTGGGCACCCTGTGCTGCATGGGTATGCTGATATTGCGCCTGCCCTATGCGCTGCCGGTGTCGGTGATCATCTGCTTTACCTCCCTTATCCCCATTTTCGGCGCGTGGATCGGCGCGGCCACCGGGGCGTTCCTTATTGTATTTGTGAGTCCCATTAAGGCCCTGACCTTCCTTATCTTCCTGCTGATCTTGCAGCAGGTGGAGGGAAACCTGATCTATCCCAGGGTGGTGGGCAAGTCCGTGGGCCTGCCGGGGCTGTGGGTCCTGGCGGCGGTGACCATTGGCGGCGGTGCTTTCGGCATTGCGGGGATGCTCCTGGGCGTGCCGATATGCTCGGTGGTCTATGTGCTGGTGCAGGACTTTGTCCGCTCCCGGCCTGCGGAGGATGACGAGAAGCCCGTGCCTCCCGAAACAGAATAACACCATATAATAAAAGCCTCGCAGAGTTTGCGCCCGCAGGCGAAAAAAATTCAAATCATTTTTCACCGCGACATGTGCGTGGGGAAAAATACCTCTCAGGCTGCCAGTGTGGAATTTTTGCGCCTCGCGCAAAAATTATGCGCGCAGCAGACTGCAAGCCCTTTGGCAGAAAAAACGAAGTTTTTTCGCCAGTATAAAAGAAGGACCGGCCCCATTTCCGGGGTCGGTCCTTCCGCTTATGTGATGATTCAGTCCTTATGTGCCTGGGCGTGGCGGCAGATGGCCGCAAAGGTCTGGGGGCTGATGTCGTGCTCGATCTTGCAGGCGTCGGTTTCCGCCGTGTCCCGGTCTACACCCAGGCGGACCAGGAAATCGGTGAGGGTCCGGTGCCGGTCCAGCATCTCCTGGGCGATGGCCAGGCCGCTGGGCTCTAAGGTGATAAGGCCGGTTTTATCCATGGTGATGTAGCCGTTTTCCCGCAGGCGCTTGGTGGCATAGCTGACGCTGGGCTTGGTGACGCCCAAATGCTCCGCCACATCGATGGAGCGGATGAAGCCGTGCTTCTTCTGCATCATCAGCATGGTTTCCAAATAGTCCTCCGAGGATTTCTGAATTTCCATATAGGCACACTCCGTCTTTTCATTATGCTTGCGTCCGGCGAAAAAGCTTCGGGCTTTCTGCCGGAGGGTTTGCGGTCCGAAACTTTTCCGATGATTATTATGTTTAGGTTAGCACAGCGCCGGAAAAAATACAAGAGGCATTCAAAATATTTTACTAAAACCTATTGACAAAGTATGCTTTTAGGGGTATTGTAAACATACCTAATAAGTAGGCTTTAGTTTTTCATACCAGGAGGACCAGCGTATGACCATTTATACCGATAACGCCGCCACCACAAGAATGAGCGACACCGCCGTGGCCGCCATGCTCCCCTGCCTGCAGGGCAACTACGGCAACCCCTCCAGCCTGCACACCGTGGGGCAGCGAGCCAACGAGGCGCTCCAGAGCGCCCGGGAGACCGTGGCCCGGTGCCTGGGCTGCGACCCCAAGGAGATCATCTTCACCTCCGGCGGCAGCGAGGCCGACAACCAGGCCATTATCTCCGCTGCCCGGTTTGGCGCTCTGAAGGGCAAGAAGCACATCCTCTCCACCGCCTTTGAGCATCACGCCGTGCTGCACACCCTGAAGAAGCTGGAAAAAGAGGGCTTTGAGGTGGAGCTGCTGCCTGTGGGCACCACCGGCACCATTACCCCGGAGCAGGTGGCTGCGGCCATCCGCCCCGACACCGCCTTGGTGACCATTATGTACGCCAACAACGAGATCGGCTCCATTCTGCCCATCCCGGAGATCGGCGCGGTGTGCAAGGAAAAGGGAGTCCTGTTCCACACGGACGCCGTGCAGGCGGCGGGACACCTGCACATTGATGTCCGGGCGCAGAACATCGACATGCTCTCCCTCTCCGGCCACAAGTTCCACGGGCCCAAGGGCTCCGGCGTGCTGTACGCCCGCAAGGGTATCCCGCTGGTGAACATCATCGAGGGCGGCGCCCAGGAGCGGGGCAAGCGGGCCGGCACGGAAAATCTCCCGGCCATCGTGGGCATGGCGGCGGCCCTGCAGGAGGCCTGCGACCATATCGACGAGAACGCCGCCAAGGTCTCCGCCCTTCGGGACAAGCTCATCGCGGGCCTGTCCAAAATTCCCCATTCCGCCCTCAACGGCGATCCGGTACACCGCCTGCCCGGCAATGTAAACTTCTGCTTTGAGGGCATTGAGGGGGAGAGTTTGCTGCTTCTGCTGGATGCCAAGGGCATTTGCGCCAGCTCCGGCAGCGCCTGCACCTCCGGGTCCCTGGACCCCAGCCATGTGCTGCTGGCCATCGGCCGGCCCCACGAGGTGGCCCACGGGTCCCTGCGGCTGAGCCTGTGCGAGTGGAACACGGAGGAGGAAGTGGACATCATTTTGCGGGAGGTCCCCAGGGTTGTGGAGTACCTGCGCAATATGAGCCCCATGTGGAAAGACCTGGTCAGCGGCAAGAAGCCGTTCATGCTGTAATAAGGAGGCAATTATCATGGCACTGTATACCGACACTGTAATGGACCATTTCATGCATCCCCGGAATGTGGGCGAGATCAAAGACCCCAGCGGCGTGGGCGAAGTGGGCAACGCCAAGTGCGGCGACATTATGAAAATGTATCTGGACATTGAAAACGATGTGATCAAGGATGTGAAGTTTGAGACCTTTGGCTGCGGCAGCGCCATTGCCTCTTCCTCCATGGCAACGGAGATGATCAAGGGCAAGACCGTGGAGGAGGCCCTGGCCATTACCAACAAGGATGTGGTGGACGCACTGGGCGGCCTGCCCGCCCACAAGCTGCACTGCAGCGTGCTGGCCGAGGAGGCCATCAAGTCCGCCGTGAAGGATTACTACGACCGCAGCGGCATCCCCTATGACCACAGCCAATTTTCTGACTGCGAGAGCTGCGAGGGCTGCCGGATGGTGTGAGACCCCTTGTGAAAGGGATAAAATTGTGATATTATGACCCTGTGAAGAGGGAGGCGTGTAAGGCATGAAAATTTCCACCCGGGGTCGGTACGCCCTGCGGATGATGCTGGACCTGGCGGAAAACCAGGGAAGCGGCGTAGTGGCCCTGAAGGACATTGCCGCCCGGCAGGACATTTCCAAAAAGTACCTGGAGCAGATCATCCCGGTGCTGAACCGGGCGGGCCTGCTGCAGACCTCCCGGGGCTTTCAGGGGGGCTATCGCCTGGCTAAGGACCCGGCGGACTACACGGTGGGGGAAATTCTCCGGGCCGCCGAAGGGGGACTGTCGCCGGTGGCCTGCCTGGAGCACTCTCCCAACGCCTGTCCCCGCTGCCATGAATGCGACACCCTGCCCATTTGGGCGGGTTTGGAGCAGGTGGTGAACGAGTATTTGGACGGGATCAGCCTGCAAAGCGTTTTGGACGGACGAAAGAAGCAGATAGAAGAATAAAAATTCCCACGCCGGATTCAATTTCCGGCGTGGGAATTTTTTCGGACGGGGTAATCACAGGGAGGGGCGTCACAAGAGGTGCGGTACGGCGGGAGAATCCCCCAGTCACAGCTTTGCCGTGCCAGCCCCCTTTAAGCAAAGGGGCCGAAGGGACGGGAGGGACGGATTGCCACGGGCGCGTTGCGCCCTCGCAATGACGGAAGTCGAAAGAATTTGCGTGTCATTCCGAGACCAGTCCGCAGACTGGTCGTGGGAATCCGTAATACCCCTGCGCAAAGGTCGAGGAGAACGGATTGCCACAGCCAGTGTGCGCACTGGCTTCGCAATGACAGGTTTTACAAGGGCTGCGGTCCGTAGGGGCGATGTAGGCATCGCCCCTACGGAAGCGTTACAAGGGCTGCGGTACAGGTGCGAATAACGAACCGGGCGGGGTTTATCCCGGCCCGGTGCTTGTCCTTTATCTTTCCGCTTATCGATTTCACCTTTTCTCTTGGGTTAGCTTTGACTTTGCAATTTTTTCAGCATTTTTGTGAATTCCTCCGGCAAGGGGCAGGTGAGGGTGATTTTCTCCCCGGTGGAGGGGTGGAGAAACTGAAGGCCGGTGGCGTGGAGGCACTGGCCCGTCAGGCCCGGTACGGGCTTTTTGGCCCCGTACACCGTGTCCCCCAGGATGGGGTGGCCGATATAGGCCAGGTGTACGCGGATCTGATGGGTGCGGCCTGTTTCCAGCCGGCAGCGCAGGTGGGTGACGCCCTGATAGCGGGCGATGACCTCCCAGTGGGTCACGGCCCGGCGTCCGTCCGGCACCACGGCCATTTTTTTCCGGTCTGTGCGGTGGCGGCCGATGGGGGCGTCCACGGTGCCGCTGTCCTCTTTGAAATTGCCTACGGCCAGACACTCGTAGGTCCGGGCCAGGGTATGATCGGCCAGCTGGGCGGCCAGACAGGTGTGGGCGGCGTCGTTTTTAGCGGCGATGATGAGGCCGCTGGTGTCCCGGTCGATGCGGTGGACGATGCCGGGGCGCAGTTGGCCGCCGATGCCCGAAAGGCTCCCGGCGCAGTGGTGCAGCAGGGCGTTGACCAGGGTGCCGTCCGGGTGCCCCGGCGCCGGGTGGACCACCATGCCCACGGGCTTATTCACCACGATCACATCCGCATCCTCGTAGACCACCTCCAGGGGAATATCCTGGGGCCGGGCCTCCGGCTCCTCCGCTTGGGGAAGGGTCACGGAGACCGTTTCACCGCCGGTGAGACGCGCACTTTTCCCGGCGGGCTTACCGTCTACGGTGACAAGACCGCCCTCAATAAGCCGGGCCGCCGCCGAGCGGGTCAGGTCCGGGAGCCGGGCGGCCAGGAAGGCGTCCAGCCGGGCCCCGGCGGATTCAGTTGTGGCCGTCAGGGTCCTTGTGTCCATGGGTGCGCTCCTTCTTGTCATATTTATCGTAGAACCACAGGTAGTACACCGCGCCCAGCACGGCGCCCACCACCACGAAGCAATCCGCCAGGTTGAAAATGGGGTAGTCAAACAGGGGCGAAATGTCCAGCATATCCACCACATAGCCCCGGAGGACCCGGTCGATCATGTTACCCAGTCCGCCACCCAGAAGGAACAGACCCGCCGTGACGCCCAGGGGATGGCGCACGATCTTCTTAATAAGCAGCCAGGCTACGGCCACCATCAGCGCACCGGTGACCACCAGCAGCGCCACCACCTTGCCCGAGAGACTGGACCAGGCCGCGCCGTAGTTGTGCAGCCGGGTCAGCTGAAGAAAGCCCGGGATCAGCTCTGCGCTCTCCCCCAGGGCCAGATGGGTCACCGTCCAGTATTTCAGAGCCTGATCCAGTCCGATGAGGACCGCCAGCAGCCCAATGCTCCACACCATATGCAATACTCCTTTTTGTTTTGCTGTTGCTTCCCCTATCATACACGCATCCCCGGAAATTTGCAACGGCGTTCCTTGCGCTTGCGGGGATATTTTGCTATACTATTTTTAATATGTTATTTCGGAGGACGGAAAATTATGGAAAAGATCGCGTTGGTCACCGGGGCGTCCCGGGGTATTGGACGGGCCGTGGCGACAGAGCTGGCACACCGGGGCTGGGCCGTGGCCATCGGCTACCGGGTGCGCCGGGACAAGGCGGAGGAGCTGGCGGCGGCGCTGACGGCGGAGGGCTGCCGGGCCATGATCTGCCGGGCGGATGTGTCCCGCCGGGAGGAGGTGGAGGAGATGGTCCGCACGGTGGCGGACACCTTCGGGCCCGTCTCCCTGCTGGTAAATAACGCGGGTATCGCGGGCCAGTGCCTGTTTCAGGACCTGACGGATGAGCGCTGGCACGAGTTTTTCTCCGTGAATGTGGACGGAGCCTTCTACACCAGCCGGGCGGTGCTGCCCGCCATGCTCCACGAGCATGAGGGCTGCATTGTGAACATCTCCTCCATCTGGGGTCAGCGGGGCGCCAGCTGCGAGGTGGCCTACTCCGCCACCAAGGCGGCCATCATCGGCCTGACCCGGTCTCTGGCGGCGGAGCTGGCCCCCAGCCACATCCGGGTGAACTGCGTGGCCCCGGGGGTCATCCGCACGGATATGCTGAATGAGCTGCCCCCGGAGCTGCTCCCGGAGCTGGCGCAGCAAACGCCTATGGGCCGCCTGGGAAGGCCCGAGGATATTGCCGCGGCGGTGGCGTTTTTGGCCGATCCGGCGGCGGATTTCATCACCGGGCAGGTGCTTACCTGCGATGGGGGATTTATCCTTTAATAACTGTCAAAAAAATTTTCGGAGATGTTGCCGTAAGAGAGGCAACATCTCCGTTTTTCGCTTTTTATATAGGGAGAGGGAGGTTGTGGAGCATCACCCGGCCAAAGCAGGTGAGGCTGCGGCCGCTGCCGGCGGTGAACACCTGGTCGGCGTCGCTGCGGCTGCGGTTCAGGGAAAAGAGATACACGGTGCCCAGGCTGTCCCGGTAGTACTGCTTGCAGAGCATATCGCCGTCTACGCAGAAAATGCCCACATCGCCGGGGCGCAGGGGATCGTGGTTTACATACACCACGGACTCGTCCCGGATGTAGGGCTCCATGCTGTCGCCCTGGATGCGCACCGCCAGCTCCGCCCCTACGGGAACTTCTCCGTCCACGGTCAGCAGCTGGTAGTCCTCGCCGAACACCGGGGCCGCATAGCCAGCCGCCGCCGGGGAACGGTACAGGGGGATGGTCCGCTGCTCCAAGGCGGGCCGATCCTGCTCCGCCTCCGCCTGCAAAACCCCCAGGGCGTCCAGCATGGTACACAGGGTCTGCCGGGCGGTGAGGCCCAGCTCCCGGTATTTCCGGAGGAGGGACGCCTCCTCGCTGCTGACGCCTTCTCCCCGGCGTCCGGCGGCGTAAAAGTCCCGGTACAGGTAGTTGGGCTCCACCTGCAGCACATCAAATAGCCGCAGCAGCACGCTCTCCCGGGGGGCACTGACGCCGGTTTCATAGTTGCCCACTGCCGAGCCGGTGATGCCCAGCTTCTGGGCCAGCTCCTCCCGGCTGTAGCCCAGCTCCTTGCGCCGCCTGCGCAGCTGCTCTCCGAATCCCATACGCGCTCCTCCCGTTCTGACATGATTCGACATCCTCAGACACAGTGTACCCTATTTTCTTGTGCTTGTCAACCAATAATTACAAGAAACTTGTAAATTAAGTATTGACACAACAAGAAACTTGTGATACCGTAAGAAGCAAGACAAGAACCTTGTGACTAATAGAGAATACTGTGAGAAAAGTTGTCCCCGGGAGCGGGTGCAAGGGGACGGGGGTTACGGATGTCCCTGTTGCGGTGCCCAAAATTTCTGCGCTGCCTTACGGCGGACACTTGAAATTTTGACCGCGGCCACTCGCTCACCTCGCTTCTCCTGCTCCGGGAGGCCGACCCCTACGCACCGTTTACCGATAGATTATCGTAGGGGGCGGCGTCCTCGACGCCCCGCGTCCGTTATAAGGGGTGCCGCCCTACACCATGCTATTTTGTAGGGCAGGGCCCGTGTGCCCTGCCGTGGGTGCGGGAAAAGAATCCCCCAGTCACGGCTTCGCCGTGCCAGCCCCCTTTAGGCAAGGGGGCCAAGGGGACGGGGGACGGATTGCCACGGGCGCCTTGCGCCCTCGCAATGACACATTATAAGAAATGCGGTACAAACCCGGCGGGCGGACAGGGTCGTCCGCCCCTACGAAGTGCTTACCGATAGGATTTCGTAGGGGGCGATGTAGGTATCGCCCCCTACGGAAGCGTATCTTGCGGTGCGTAGGGGACGGGTACAAGGAATGCGGTACGGCGAGGGGTTTGCGTGGAGGAGAATAGTGAAAAGCGCAAAAGTAAAAAGCCGATCGCTTTTGCAATCGGCTTTTTGTGGGAGGACTATAAAATAGATTTTTTCGCCTTTTTGGGGGTAGTATTTGTTCCCTTACGAAAAATCTTGAACTTTCAAAGTTGGGGGCGGAGGTGAGCCGCTGTCATTCGGTCAGCGGCTGCACCGATTTAAGACCGCCTTTGAATATTACGGTAATCTGTTCTTTGGAGTCCACTACTACACATTCGAGCAGTTGGCGGACGATTCGGTCATCGTATTCCATCGGACGGTTCTTTATGCCGTCGAGTATCGTGTAGATGTCATCGAGTCGGGATTTTGCGTTTTCTCGCCGCTGTTCAGCGTCGGCTATGCTGTCGAGCTGCTGTTGCAGGCGGCTTTTTTCGTTCATGAGCCGAGTTGCAGTTTCCTCGTCAAAGGCTTCGATGGTGTCGGTGGATACACGGTCGAGCATCTTTTTGAATTCTGCATCGATTTCGGCGATCCGTATCTGTAGGTCGATGCTGTTATCCTCGCTCTTTTCTCCCGCCAAGCCCATGCCGATATGCGTCTTTAGTGTCCGCAGCACCTCTGCATTTTGGTTGGCGGTTTCCATGATCGCCGCCATCACTGCCCGTTGCAGTATGCTTTCCTCTACGGAGGGTGAGTTATGACAGTATTTCTTGGCGTGTTCAATGCGGTTGATGCATCGCCATACAATTTTCTTTTTGCCGCCTGCCGTCCATGTGCATCGGCGGTAGGCGGATTTGCATTCGCCGCAGACGAGCAGTTCTGTCAGAGCGTATTTGCTTGAGTATTTGCCTTGCTCGGTCTTGGCTTTTCGGCTGATCTTGCGTTTGCCGGAGCGCCTTGCGAGTTCCTCCTGAACTCTGCCGAAGGTGGACGAGTCGATAATGGCAGGGTGGCTGTTTTCCACATAGTATTTAGGGCGTTCGCCGTTGTTGACTCTGACCTTTTTGCTGATGCAGTCGGTGATGTAGGTCTTATTGATGATGGCGTCGCCTTTGTACCTCTCGTTGGAGAGAATGGACTGTATCGTGGAAAACTGCCACTCTGCTTTTCCCGTCGGGCTTTTGATGCCCTTTTCTTCAAGTAGTTTGGCAATTCCTTTTAAGCTGTCGCCTGCAAGGAAGCGGTCATATATAAGGCGGATTGTTTCAGCTTCTTCGGGGACGATTTCGGGTTGTCCGTCCTCGCCCTTGCGGTAGCCGAGGAAATTCTTATATTGGAATATAACCTTACCTTCCTTGGCACTTTGAGCCTTGCCCCATTTGATATTGGCACTGATGTTTTCCGATTCGCTTTGGGCGATGCTGCCGTAGATGGTGATGTAAAACTCGGCGCCGGGCTGATTGCTGTGGATGCCCTGTTCCTCGAAGTACACATCGACACCAAGGTCATTGAGCAGTCGGACATACTTCAAGCAGTCCACCGTGTTCCGCGCGAACCGGGCAATGGATTTTGTGATGATCATGTCGATTTTCCCTTGCTTGCAGCGGCGGATCATACGGTTGAATTCATCTCGGTTTTTCACGCTTGTGCCGGAGATGCCCTTGTCGGCGTAGATACCTTCAAGCGTCCATCCGTTTTCGGAATTGATGCGTTCGGTGTAGTGTTGCACCTGATTTTCATAACTGTTAAGCTGTTCCTCCTGCTTAGTGGAAACGCGGCAGTATGCCGCCACCCGCAGGACTCGGTAATGGGTTTTCACGCTCTCTCTGACCGATATTGTCGGTTCGATTATCCGCACAACTCTCGGCGTGGATACAACAGTCTGTTCCATTGTCTGACTCCTTTCGTATGATCTGTCCGTTCAGCAGTATGATGTCTGTCGTTTTGTCGGTGTACAGGCGTATTTCGCTGACCGTGCGGTTCAGCCGCTCGGCGATGTCTGCCGTACTGTCAAGTTCGGCTTTCAGCCTTTGTACGGCGCAGCACCCGTTGCCGAGTTCTTTATATTTCCGGGCGAGGCACTCCGTCATTTTGCTTCGCAACACCGCCTTGTCTGTTTCCGCCATGTCAAGCATTCGGCTGATCTCGTTATTCAGCCGTATTACCTCGGGGCTCGGCTCGTAGGGTGTTTCGGCAGGCAGTGTGATGCTGTCGGCGGTTACCGTGCCGAGAAGGTCGGCGAGTGCGGTCAGCAGTTCGGCATCGGATATCTCGATCCGCAGACGGCAGGCCGTGTTCTCACAAATCCAGCGCTCTTGGCATTTGCATCGGCTGTCATGTCTGCGTCGCATTCGGCTTCCGCAGGTCGGGCATAGGACGGGGACGGTCAGCTTGAATATGTCCTGTGCTTTTTCCGTGTTCTTTTGTGTGTTGCGCCCATGCTTTGTTTTCTGTATTTTCTCATAGGTCGCTTGGTCGATGATCGGCGGATAGACCTCTGTGCCGAGATATTTTGTATTGTCAATGAGATGCTTGAGCCGCCCCTTGTTCCAACCGGTAACGCCGTCCCTGTATTCGATTTTCTCTCTGTTCAGCTGCTCGGCTATGGTCAGCATAGAGGAGCCGTCAAGGTAGGCGGCAAAGATCCGTTTCAGCACTTTGCTTTCCTGCGGTTCTGTGACGATAACGCCGTCTTTACAGCAGTAGCCATAAGGCAGGGTTCTGTTTTTCATTCGGTTCTCACCGTCCTTTCTTGGGAATTTGCTCGGTCAGTGTGATGCCGCCGATGAGTTTGAAGGTGAGTTGTTCGCTGCTGTTCACCATGATGCTCTCGACGATTTCGTCAAACAGCCCGTTGTCAAACTCGACGGTCGGTTCGTATTCATCGAGGATGCCGTTTAGGTCTTTGAGGGTGGCGAGCAGTTGGTCGTCCTCATCCTCGGTGAGCTTTTGCCGCCGTTCGATGCGCAGCTCGGTGAGGCGGTTGCCGATCTCTGAAGTCTGCATGGCGTAATCGGCGGCGTTCATAGCGCCGCTTGTGTGCAGCCGTGCAATGATATGATTCTTTGCACCGAGGTCGGCGATTTCCTTGTCTATCTGCCGTATGCGCTCCTGATTGCGGCTTGTGCGGTCCTGCATGGTTTCCATTTGGTGGATCAGCGTACCGAGCAGTACGGTTCGGTAGGTTTTCAGCTTGATAACCATATCGGTGAATATATCGTATACGATATCCTCACGCACATGGCGGTGTTGACAGTCGGTTGCACCGGACGAGCGGCAGGAGCATATCCAATGCGCCTTGCCGTTTACCACCTGATGTCGGAAGACTCTGCCGCATTCGGGACAGCGCAGCTTTCCGGTCAGCGGATAGGACTTTCTTTTGCATCTTTCCGTTTTCCGTGAGCACAGCAGGTTCTGCGCCGCCTGAAAGGTTTCTCGGCTGACGATGGCAGGGTTGCTGTTCTCCACATAGTATTGCGGCAGCCGTCCGTCGTTTTTCATTTTCCGAAACGGCAGGGTTTCGGTGGTGTAGCTCTTTTGCAGGAGCGCATCTCCCATATAGCGTTCATTGTTCAACACATAGTTGATTGAACTCGGCAGCCATTTTTCGTAGCCGTGCTTCCGCGGTATGCCGTCCTCATTCAGCATTTTTGCAATGGCAAGTGTTCCGTATCCTTGGAGGTATAGATCGAATATGCGCCGTATGACCGCCGCCTCCGTTTCGTTGATTACGAGCTCGCCGTCCTTGAGGTCGAAGCCGTAAGCCGGACAGGTGCAATTGAAGTCACCGGACTGCATCCGCTTTTGATAGCTCCAACGCAAATTCCCCGATATGTTCACACTTTCTTGCTGTGCGGCCATACCGGGGAATGTTACGATCATCTCCATATTCAGTTTTTCGGTGTCGATGCCCTGTTCCTCGAAATACACGCTCACGCCGACCTCTTTGCACATCCGCAGCAGTACGAGCAGCTCCTCGGTGTTCCGTGCCAATCGGGAAACCGATTTGACGATGATGCGGTCGACCTTGCCTTTCCTGCAGTCGGCTATCAGCCGATTCAGCTCGTCCCGCTTTTTCATCTCGGTTCCCGTGATGCCCTCATCGGCATAAATGTCGACAAGCTGATATTCGGGATGCTTCTTGGCATAGTCGCTGTAGTAGCGGATCTGTGCGGCGAAGGAGTGGAGCTGGTCGGTAGAGTCACTCGACACCCGGCAGTATGGGGCTAACCGAAGCCGTTCGGCTGTCTGCTTCTTTGTGCTTGTGATTTCAGTAATGTTCATGTCTTTCTCCTTTCCGCAAGGGGTCACCTTGCTGTTATTCGCCTTTTGGCACGACACACCATACCACAATAGTTCGAATACTTCCAGCGGTTTTTCGCAAAAACTTGAGAATTAAGATTTCAGACATAAATAAGATCAGCACCGTAATGTTCGGCACTGATCTGAGTGATTCTTTCGTATTCATCCTCGGTGATGAGCTGCATGGCGAGGAGCATTTTTAATAGGTTTACACTGTAAGCGAATGATGTATTGTTGATGTCGGTTCTTTTATCCATTGAGCAGTTCCTCCAGGTATTTGATGCCGAGGCTCACTACAATGGCACGGTCAACGGCGGCGAGGGTCTTGCTGTCGAGCCTGCCGATGTATTCGCCGAGCCTCTCTTTGTCTATCGTTCGGATTTGTTCGAGCAGGACGGTGGATTCGGTTTTGAGACCGTTTGCCGTAACTGTCACATGGGTAGGCAGAGCCGCTTTTGTCTTTCTGCCTGTGATCGCCGCCACGATGGTGGTGGGGCTGTGCTTGTTGCCGATATCATTCTGTAAAATCAAGGACGGGCGCGTTCCGCCTTGCTCACTGCCGAAGCCTGTACCGAAGTCAACGGCATAGATTTCACCTCGTTTGATCTCTTTCATATTAGCCTCCGTTTTTAAGTAAAAGGCGGTCGAGTGCTTTTGGGCAAACGACCGCCTTGGTATTTGTATCAATCGTTCTTGGTTCTGTCCGTATTTGTCCACGACGCCCCGAACAAGGGAACGCATCCTCCGGCAATGCATTTTGCCTCATGGGAATCTCACCCCTCCCAGGATCTCTGCGAGGTGCTCTCATTGGTTGCGACGGCTCACGGCGCTTTTTCGTGCCGCTTCAACGCTCGACCTGTGACTGAGCACAAGTATCATTATTGCTTCTGCCTGTCATGGCCTTCGGTGCGGATACGCCGCACCGTCCGACTCAAAAGGTCGTGTGGCTTATCGGTTTCGCCGACGGCAGAAGGAAGGTAAAGAATGCGCTGTACTATTCGGTTTTCAAAGAACGGGCGGAAGCTATAGAGAAAGCCCCCTCACTTTCCATGCCGAAAAGTTGAGGGGGCTACAACCAAGTTTTTTAATTTTCTAAAAGATTTTTGAGCTTTGCTCTGATTTTGGCGATCCGCTTGCTGATTGCCTGTTGTGATACGCCGTAAATCTCGGCAAGGTCTGTGCCTGAAATGCCGGCGTAATAGTGGCGGTAGATGAGGAGCTGTTCCTCATCGGTCAGCGTGAGGATGGCTTTCCTGAGCTTGTCCGTCATAATGCTTTCCACTACGGTGTCGCATACATCCGGCTGCTCGGCAATGAGGATGTCCTCGCCGCTGAATTCATCGGTGGTCAGCATATCGTAGGAGAAGTCGCCATTGTCCGCAGAGCGTTCGTCCAGATATTTCTGTCGGCGCTTTGCTCGGTAGAATTCCATGTAATCCTCTTTGGATACCTCCATAAGCCTGCCGTAGAGAGGCAGGAACAGCTTGTCCGCATATAACGGGCAGATTTGCTCACGGCGACGGAATTCCTCATAAGTCAATTCCGTATACCCGCCGTTTTCTATAATATAAACCGCTTTGGGTTCTTTTTTCACTGTTATGTACCTCCGTTCAATCGTTTTTTTGTTAGGTCAAAAACGATTGATACGGAGGGCTTCGACAGCCTACCGCAAACTTCGACAGTACGCCGCCGTTTATACAAACGCAGAAAGCCAAGCCACTTTGGAATTCCGAAATAACAGATTTATCGTTGGTTTTTTGCAGATATCGTATGGAATTCTGTTGACCGCAGAGGTCAAAAAAATATAGGTGTCTGTGTGTTTGCGCAAAGACAGCCTTTGCTATTTCAACACCTTTTTCTTTCCTGTATTCTTTTTCATTCTTTCACCTTGTCGCTTGAAAACGGCAGGGCACCGCTTTTTATGGCACTGCGTTGTGTTGAGCTTCGTCGATTGATTCTGCAAGGCTAAACATCATGGTCACCTCCTGTTACGGTATTCGGGGAAACAAAAAAGCGACTGCGCTATGCTTTAAGGCATAGTACAGCCGCATGAGGGCGTGCATATAAAAACCGTTTTGTTAAGACGGTCTTGAGTGTTGCGTTTCGCTTATGTACATGATTGTTAGGGGCTTCTCCTTGTTTTCATAATTACCTCGTTGTATTTGGTATCTGTTGATATCCGTGTGTCCGCTGCCGGGGCAAAAGTGAAGAGTGCATAAGTGTGATATACGCAGTATACATGGGATCCGGCAAAAAATTGTTGGGTTATGACCGAGAAATTGCTTATTTCTCAAAAACAGTCGCCAAGGAAAGAAATACGGCACAGCGGTTTTTATGCCCTCTGTGCCGTATTTGCGATGTTTCCGTGATGGATCGTTAATTATTACTTATCTTTGATTATTTGACGGAATGTCTTTTCCTCTTATCAAATACCGTTACACCTGTCAGAACGCCGCCGCTGATAGCTGGTGGTCTTGCATCCTTTTAAATTCGAACAATCATCCGAATTAAATTAGTTTTTTCTTCCTTACAATCGCCGCAACAAGCGAAACAATATTCCAAAGAAGAGACACTCCGGAAAGAGAAACTGCTGCGGTTGCAAGAGGCTTGGAAACACTGACTTTATCGCTGATCGCGGAAATGTTGCCGGCGTTCAGCGTTGTGTTGTCGGTCAGGGTTATTATCAGGTCTCCACCGTCGTCAATGCGGCATCCTTTAATACCGAGACCGTCTTTTCCGTCCTTGCCATCTTTGCCATTGGTACCATCTTTACCATTGACACCATCTTTCCCGTCCGTTCCGACGATTTTTCCGAGATTGGTTATAACTCCGTCGGTAAAGGTGAGGATAAGATTACCGTCTGCGTCGATATGAGCGGACTTGATTCCGGTACCGTTAATGCCGTTGGTTCCTGCAGTACCGGCTTCGCCCTTTGCACCGACTACTTTCCCGAGGTTATGCACAGTGTCGTCGGTAAGGGTGATGATTAGATTGCCGTTTTCATCGATTTCGGTGGTTTTTACACCGACTCCGACATTGCCCGTATCGCCCTTGTCACCTTTATCTCCGGTCACCCGTCCGGCATTGTGTACGGTCTCATCGGTAAGAGTGATAATCAAATTGCCGCTTTCATCAATCATAACGGATTTAACACCAACGCCATTCACGCCCTGTTCGCCTTTATCTCCGACTACCTTTCCGAGATTATGCACGGTATTGTCTGTGAGAGTTATGACCAGATTTCCGTTTTTGTCAATCACAGCGGATTTAACTCCTACTCCTGCGGCACCGGGAGCACCTGTTTCGCCTGGGGCACCCTTATCTCCGATCACTTTCCCGAGGTTATGCACGCTGTTGTCTGTAAGTGTTATGACCAGATTTCCGTTTTCATCAATTGCGACGGATTTAACTCCTACTCCTGCGGCACCGGGAACACCTTGTTCGCCCTGACTTCCGTTATCTCCGGTGACCTTTCCGAGGTTTAACACCGTGTCGTCGGTAAGAGTAATAATGAGGTTTCCGCTTTCGTCAATAATTGCTGATTTGATTCCGATGCCGGTATCACCCTTGTCGCCTTTTACATTTTCAACGATTACGGAAAGAAGAGTGTCTCCGTCCACCGTAAAGGAAACTTCGGTCTTGTTGGTTTCGGGACTGAATTCGCCGCCGATGTACCAGCCTTTGAGGATATATGACGGCTCAAGCACGATACTCGCAACAAGAATTGTGCCTTCACGAATTTTACTGCCGCTTGTGATTTTTTCATTTTTGCTGCGCACTGTCAGCACACAGCCCTCAATCATTGTCGGGAAGGTGACGGTGTATTCCGGAATTTCCTCTACCGCCACACGGATATGCGTTTCCATCTTGATTCTGCCGGTCTTGTAGGTATAGCTCCCGTCGCCGTTATCGGACCAGCTCTCTGTGTCGGCAAGACGGTATCCATCCTTCGGCTTGACGGTTACGGTGATTTCATCGCCGAAATTGACCTTTTGACCGCTTTCAAAATCCGATGTCCCGTTTTTAACGGTAATTTCGGCGTTCTTATTCGGCATATCAACTGTGACCGTATATTTTTCGATCTCCGTAAAGTATACCTTGATATCGGTTTGGGTATCAACGGTGAGCTCATACTCGTACATATCGTAAAGCCTGTTATCTGTTATTACCGTGTCGGGAATTCCGTTTTTGGTGATAACGAGCTTTTGCACCCTATAGCCTTCTGCCGCCTGAGCGATGAAGTTGATTTTCGTTCCCACGGGAACAGCGGTACCGGACTGATAGGTCTGCTTTGTTGCCGCCATACCGGTTTCGTTGCCGCTTGCAACGGAATAGGTCAGCTTCACGGGTCTGTCGGTTTCGGAAACTCTTTCAAATTCCGCTTCGACGGTGTATCTTGTTGAGCCAAGGGTAAGCGTGTAGGTATTTGAGCCTGCCGCGTTAACAATATCCGTATTGTTTTCGGCATCTGTTATTCTCCACGACTTCAGTGTATAGCCGTTTTGCGGAACGGCGGTAAATGTTACATCGCCGGTCACCGTGCCGCCCGGAGCAGGCAGACCTGTTTCACCGACCTTTGCGGTAACTGTTCCGAGAAGGTCTTCGCCGTTCTTATATTCGCCGACAAAGATGACCTCAGCCGAATCGAATGTTTTTCGTGTGGATACGAATATGTTAGCTTCGCCGCCCAGTGCAAACGCACACTCTATGTTGCCGTTGAGGTCGGGTCTGAATACAGTCTCTTCTCCGCCGTTATCAAGAGTCAGCGACACAAGTTCAAAGTGCCGGTTCTTTGGCGAAACTCTGATTTTAATAATATCGCTTTCATTGATCTCATCGCCCGATTTAATATTAACATTGCCGAGGTGCCGCACACTGATATCGGCGGCTTTCTCGTTGTCGATTTTATAGTTGACCTTATAGTCTCTCTTTGCTGTTGTTATGGTTGCAGAGTTTGACCAGGCACTTTCCTTATCCTTTCCGTCTACCTTGCAAACGGTTGTAAGCACATATTCGTACTCTGTATTGGTTTTAAGTCCGGAAATGTCATAAGAGGTCGTGCCGACAGGAATAAGATTTGAAATCCTGTTATATTCACCGTTTTCAACTTGATAAAGATAGTAGCCCTCCGCATCCGGCCAGCCGGGAGTTTTATCGGGCTGCGACCAAGTAAGGCGTATCTCGTCTTCGTCAAGCAGTTCTGCCTCAAGGTCGACCACTGCCGGTGAAGGAGCACTGAGATTTGTCAAGTTATAGCCTATAAAGATGGTCTTGTTGTTTTCATCGCCGTAAAGGTGTCGGAACCACTGACCGAGCGTCCAGTCAAAGGTATATTGCGTGTATACTTTTTGAGGGATTCCGTTTGAGGCAAGATCCGGACCGTCGATATCATTGACCACGCCGGTACAGCCTTCGGACGATGTCGTTGTGGTGGATACGCCCGAACCGTTGCTGTAGCTCAGACTGGTTTCAAAACCAACATCATGCGAGAATAGTATACCATCGCCGAATACACCGAAGCTGATGGAGAAGTTGAAATAAAAACCGTGCGACATTTCTTCGGAAACGGATTTTATATTGCTTTTTTCCCACGAAACCTCGTTAAGACCGCCGTTATGTCCGAGTCGAATGGCGAGCTGACTGAGCTGCTCTGCACCCAAATGGCTGTAAACGCCCCAGCCGAGCTGATTGTACATAAACGGGTTGCCCTCGTTTCCGTCAAGCCAGTTTGCCGCTTTATCTATTTTTACCAAGGGATAATAGTATTTTTTATCTTTGTCTATTTTATCCGATTCCCTTATGACGGCATGATAGTCCTTGCTATTCATATAACCGTTATACTCATCGACAAAGCCGTTGTAGTCGTCAACGCTCAGCTGCTGATATACCGGCTGCTGCGGAATGGAAAGCGTTATGGCAGTATCTCCCGACCATTTGCCGTTTTCGTCCAGTATCTCATAGGCGTAGATAAATACAGGTGTTCTGGACACAAGCACCGTGTTGTACGCCCGTGCCTTAACCGTCAGGGAATATTCCTTCTGCAGAGCCGTGGAATAGGTTTTGCTCCATTCAAGCGAGTAGCCTGCCGAGATGTTCACCTCAACGGGGGCGAGAAGCCCTCCGTAAGAGTAGGACACTCCGACGCTGAAGGAAACATTGTTCGATGAGGACTGCTCCAACTCGAAACTCTCTGTGATTGTATATGCGGTTTCGTTTTCGCCGGAGTCACTCAGCGCGGAGAAATACGGCGCAGCCTGTATGACTGCCTTGACCTCCGGGTCGCTGTAGGCATAGCTTACACCCTTATATTTGGCTATAACACCGTCCTGGTTTCTGTCGCAGGCGGTGAGAAGTACCTGAGCCGTACAGCCGTAGTAATCACCGTACGCTTCGTTCGGACTCCAGTATGACAATGTCAGGTCAAAGCCGTTTGCCGCCTCATAGCTGTCGCTTGTATCCGGATAGGTTGCGGAAATCATACCCTTGCTGAAGGAATATTTATCCTCGTTACCGGTTTCGGCAGAGGTTACAAACACAATTTGCTCACGTCCTGCATTGTTGCCGTCAAAGTTTCCGACGGCAACCGAGCGGAAGAATTCTGTCTTACCGCCGATCTCGCCCTCAAACCAGAAGTTGTTTGTACTGCCGTTTGAGTTTGTGCGGAAAGAATATTCGTTTGAAGTGAGCTTGTAAAGTTCTCCGGTCTGGGCATTATAGTTGTACAGCGTGCCGTTGATAAAGACGAAATCTGCGGCGCTCGCACCGTTAAAAGCAACAGCCTCTACCGCTAAAGGCGAAACAACTTCTTTAGTTCTGGAACCGGCCTTCGTCCAACCGTTGGAAGCCATCACCTTATATTCGGATTGTACAAAGCCTCTGTTTCCGTTATTAAGGAGCGTTGTATATGCAATTTCGGATGAAGAAGTCGATGCAACAGACCAAGTGATACCAGCGACACTGGCACGTAAGCCCGCAACAAGGATATCTTCATATCCGTCGTTGTTGAAGTCTCCTGCCGTGATGCTGCAGGCGTTCATGCTGTTACTATTAAAAACAACATTATTTCGGACTTCTCCCTCCGGGCAAACATAGAATTTTTCATCGGCGTCGCCGTCCACAAACGAGGAGCCTCCGCCGGAAGAACTACCGCCGGCTTTTCCATATTTAATTTTTACCTGAGGACGATATAGATTCAAATTGCGACTGTTTACATTGTTTATGAAGAAATAGGACAGCACGGCGATGTCATCGATTTGGTCGCCGTTAAAATCGCCCACCACCATGTCTACACCCAGCTTATGAAATCGGTTGTCAAAGGTTGGGCCAGAGTTTCCACCCATGCTGTCACCATTTGCCCCTGGGTCCGTGGGACTTCCAACAGTGGTGTGATATAATTTTTTGTAGGAGTCATGAAGCATATCATTGCCGAAGCCGAGTTTTTTGCCTTCTCCCATAATGCTTGTGTTATTTAATAATACAAAGCTGTTTTTGCCGGTAAAGGAATATTCATACAGAAAGCAGCCGACAAAAGGTTCGTAATCAAAAGTCTGCATCAAACCTGTCGAGCGTTTTGTGTGCGGAACATAGATGATCAGCGTGTCCTTGCCGTCTCCGTCAAAGTCGCCTGCGGTAATGTTCAGATAGGCGTTGGTTTCAAGGTTTAGAGCACGAATAAGGCCTTTGTTGTCAAACATCCAGTTCATTTCGCCGACCCACTGTTTGCCTTTATATTCTCCCGTTCTTGTATCATATATATGAAGATAGACCTGCTTATCCGACTTATCAAGACCTACATAGGCAACATGGTCTCTCCTGCCTGAGCCGAACGGGTCAAAGGAAACGGACTGGACAAACGCATAGTACGTCTGAAGCGCACTGATGTCCATATTGGGCAGAGAGGCATCGGAAGCGGTTCCTTTTTTGGAAATAAAGTTCTTGAGAGACTCCGGGGTTCCTACATCCGCAATTTTGCCTGTTGCGGATGTGCCGTATGTCTCAAAATAAAGCAGTTCGTTTTTTTCAACCATTGCAAAGGGACGGCCGACAGCATACCCGTAAGGGTTGGTTGTATTGTCAAAGCCGGCGGGTTTTGTGTTTTTCATCAGAGTATTAGCAGCATCCGATGAAAACTGCGGCTCACTCGGGTCGGCGGCAAAGACCGACAGGGGCAGACATACTGCGATCATTATGACCGACAGCAGCGCGCATAGCGAGCGCTTCAGAATGAATTTTTTGTACATAGAGAGTCCTCCTTTTTTTTCACGGGGGAAAGATTGTTTTCGGGCGGGGATTTGTCGCAGCAAATCATAAAGTATTCTGTTATACTTCCTCTCTTACATTATATCAAATTATGTCGGCCTCTGTCGTGTCGTTTACGCTGTATATCGGTTGTTTACGCTGTAGACGGGGTGAAGCGTGAAATATCTCTTGCAAAACGAGAAAAAAGCCAGTAAAATAATGATGAAAAGTTCGGCGCTCCGAGTTATGAAGTTGAATGGAAAGGAATGGAATTTCGAATATGAAACGCTGCCTGCAGGTTGTTTGTACTGCCGTTTTTATACTGCTTTGTTTGGGGACAATGCGTTTTCTGCAGTTTTTTATTAAGACGGACATGTCGATTCGCTATATTGATTGGCAGTCTTCTGTCAAAATTGAGACAGACGGCTCCGAAAGTTCGTTGGATTATACCGTTGTGCCTCAAACAGGGGAGAGTTTTCGGCTTGAAACTATTTTTCCGCCGACAGAGGAAAACGGGAATCTGGTGTTTGAAACGGCAGGGTTGGAGCTTACGGTTTGTATCAACGGAGTTGAGGTATGGCACTCCTCGTCCGCTGTCCCTGCAGGGGCAGCGGGACAGACACAGGCAGTAATTCCTATGCCGAGAAATGAAGAATGCCATGTCACAATGACATGTGTAGTTAAAAGTACAACCAGCTTGGTGTTTCCTCCGGCTGCTCGCTTTGTACCAGTAGAATACGATGCGACTGAGAGCTATGCATATGCTAATTTTTACGGAATTCCCGCCGGCGTAACCGCAGCGATTTCACTTCTTGTGGCGGGTATATTTCTTTTGGGAGTTGCACACAAAAAGCCCGACTGGAGTCTGATTCCGCTGCTTCTTGCGGCTGCCGGTCTTACGGCACAGTGGATTACAAAGGGAATGGGCTATTTCTTCCTGAATAACCGGTTGGTCGATTTTCTTATCCGCCGGGAGGTTGGCTTCTTCTTTATACTGTTACTGATTCTCTTTCTTGCAATGAACCGACAGCGGAAATTTTGGAAGTATTTTGGAATCACTACGGCGGTCAGCTTTACTACACTGTTGATTGCTTTCGGAATATCTGCCGCCGTAAATGGGTATCTTGCAGGATATATCGTGCAGATGTTCCGTGATACAGTTGAGCTTGGGCATTATGGGGAACTTTTGTATTGGATTACCGTTTGGCTGACTGCTGTTTGTGCTGTAATTTCTACATATGCAGTGATGTGCGCCTTTGTCACGCAGCGAACGGAAACACAGGCGCTCCGCCTGCACAATCAGCTGATTCTGGACGGATATCGTGCCATCGAAAGCAAAATGAGGGCAAGTGAGGCAATCAGGCATGAGGAAAGACACAGAATTGTTGCCTTGGAGTCGGCTTACAAAAAGGGAGACTATGAAACTCTGGGCAAAATGCTGCAGGATATGAGAGGACAGTGCGAGCACCTGGCGCAAACACACTTTTCCAAAAATTTCGTTGTCAATGCTATTTTGCAGGATGCTGCCTACAGAGCGGCACGGGCGGGAATATCATTTGATGCCACTGCTTCGGTGTCCGCAGAGATTCCGATTTCCGAAAATGAACTGTGCGCGCTGCTTATGAATATGTTGGATAATGCTATAGAGGCGGCCTCGCGCTGCACGGAAAAAAGCTTTATCCGATTCAAGGCAGAGGAACGAAACGGTTTTCTCGCCGTAAAATGTGAGAATTCGTTTATTGAAGAGCCAAAACAGGATAAGAACGGGCAGTATATTTCTACAAAGGATGAAAAGGAAAGTCATGGCTTTGGATTAAAGCTTATGAACGCTGTCGCAGAGAAATATCACAGTATGCTGGATATTTTTATTTCGGATGAAAATGTTTTTACTGTTCAGACCGCTTTAAGAATTCCGAAAAAATAATAAAATCAGCGGGTGTCATTCATTTGAAAATGACACCCGCTGATTTTATTGATTTATATATCGTATAAATGCGCTTTGAAAGGCTTTATAGTATGTACGCCCCACAGGAAGCATATCACCATTTCGAAGCGTTAGGTCCGTCCGTCCGATTTCCTTTACTCTGCTCAGATTCACCAGAAAGCTGTTATGACAACGTGAAAAATGGCCTTTTGGAAGCTGTTTTTCAAACTCGGTAAGAGAAAGATAATAGGTGTTGCTGTTTCCGGAACTTTGATGAATGATTATGTTGTGGTTATAACTTTCTACATAACGTATTTCCGACACGGAGAAATGCAGTATCTTATTACCGATGCTAAGCGTGACTGCTTTAGGCAAGTAATTCAATTTAAGATCCGTACGGATTGCATTTGCCAGTGCTTCCCGGCAAATCGGTTTAAGAAGAAAATGAATGGGCTGTACATCATAGCCCTCGGAAAGATAATTGTCGCATGCGGTCACAAATATAATTGAAATACGGTCGTCCTTGCTTCGCAGAGAACGCGCCAGCTCCAGTCCCGTCATGCCGTTCATCTGAATATCCAAGATAAGCAGATTGAACGGTTTCTCGACATCAGAATTCATCCTTTTCTCAAGTTCCGCGGCAGAGGGAAAAGCTGTTATCGCATACGGAATACTTTCTCCGTCCAGCAGCTCCCTGCAGAAAGAATGCAATTGTTCTCTCATGACCGAATCGTCATCACAAACGGCTATTCGGTATGTGTTCATTTTCTCACCCGCAATCACATGCACTTTAATACATTATATCATAAAACCGATCGGAAAACAACCTTAAAAGATTTACAAAAAAGCGAACTTTCAATTGTTATCTTGCCGGAAGGAGTTTTTTCTTCTCAACTATTTAATTTTTACTGAACCATGTATTAGAAGTGTGGTTTTGGTATGAAAAAGGGCGGCAAGGATTTTACTCCCTGCCGCCCGAACCGCATCAGAACAGCTGAACAGAAGAACTGTCCGGTTCTTTGTGGTTTTCACTGTACTGTCTGATCTCATAAAAAAGTCCTTACAGCAGAAAGAAAAAAGCGGCTTACCTCAACGATCAAAACCGTACTGATAAAAATGTCTTTGTTATCTCTGGCTTTTTCAACCTGAAGCCTCTGTGTCTTTTTCTTTCTGCTGTAATCTATCTTCAGTTGGGTAGTTCACTTTCACCTTCCACCATGACAGGTGGCACCTGTCAGCTTGTAGGCGCAGTTGCCCCTTGGCGGAGCGTTTTGCTCTTTTCACTCCGCTTTCAGCCGGAACAGCAGACTGCTCTTGCCGCCGTTTTTGCGATACTGCTGCTCGGTTTCGAGGAGCCCTGCTTTTTTGAGGTCACGGATCCCGCGGCGGACGGTGGAGGGCGAGAGCTTGAGGTCTGAGGCTATGGTCGGGATGGCAGGCCAACATTCGTTATTCTCATTTGTCCGGTCGGCGAGATAAATATATACCGCAACGGCTCTGTGCGGCAGCTCGGTGCGGTAAAGAAAATCAAGACGGCTCATTGCTATGCACCTCCGTTCCGGTTAAGTCTTTTATAATCTCTGCTTCCGTTACATCGGGAGCAGTTTCTTTTTTCGGCGGTGAGGTACGGATAGGCTTGCCGCCCTTGTTCTTATCTTTCGGCGGAGTCCTCTGCGGCTCGTTCTTCGGGCTGTTCTGCTGTGTCTGACCGCCGCCGTCAGCGTTGCTCGGTGCAGGCGTTTCCTCTTTCCACTCCGGCGGATATTTTTCGAGGATTCCGTCCTGAATTTCCTTCTTGTCGGCATACTTGACCTCACGATTGCCTTGGTCGGGTACGGCGTATGGGTGTTCATCGTCGAATTCAATGCCCCATTTGAAGAACAGCTTTAGGTGTACCCGCATCGGATGCACACCTGTTTTCATGACGATAAAATCGCCCTTTGGAAGAGATTTGAGTTCGTCCGGCGTGAGCAATGGACGCTCTATCATTTGCAGGGATTGTGACGGATCGTTTTTACTCCGGCTGACAGATCCGCTCATGACCGTGCGGCTGCCGAGAGCCTTGGAAAGCGTTTCAGCCGAGCTGCTGTTGGGGGCAAAGCCGCCGAAGATGGTATCCTGCGTATTGTCCACGATAATTTCCGCACCTTCCTTGCCGTAGTTCTTTTCGAGCTGAGCAAAGGATTGAATGATGGGAACGATCTGCAAACGCCGTGAACGGGAGGCGGAGAACATCATTTCCGCACTTTCTATCTTGGGCAGCGTGCCGAATTCATCGCAGAAGAATACACAGCGGTTTTTGAGCTTGCCGCCGTTTTCGTCGGCAACGGCGAGTATCTCACGGTAGAGCTGTTGGATAATCAGTGAAATCATAAAAAAGGTATTTGGATTTTCCTCCGGCATAATTACGAAGATAGCCGACTTTTGATTGCAGAAGGTTTCGGCATCTATCTCGGTATCGAAGCACAGGAGCTGCTCTAACTCGGTGTCAAGGAAAGCATTGAGTCGGGAGAGCGCGGTTGACATGACTGATGCCATACTCTGCTCGGCGGTGTTCAGTGCCGCACCCGCAAACCATTTCGCTTTATGCTCGTTCGGGAGCAGTTCCATAAGCTGCTGGAACTGATTCTTGCCCTTTTTCTTTGACGGGGCGAGTAGTTCCTGAATAACCTTGAATACCGACACGATGTGTCGTTTCTCCGGCGCACAGAATTCCGCTACCAACAAAATGGTTGCCGTCAGCAAGCCCTCGGCGGCGTCATAGAAATATGCGTTCTGTCCGAAGGAGGCGGCGTCCATACCGGAGAGGATAATGGTTTTGGATATGATTTTGGCGTACTTCTCCGCTTTCGCCTTGTAGACGATTTGGTCGGGGTTCTTTGCATACAGGTCGGTGTACTTGTTGACAAGGTAAAGGATATTGTTGCCGTTACTGCGAGTAGGATTTCGCAAGTCAATAACAGATACCTTGTAGCCGTAGTCCTTGGCGATGTTTCCGTAGTTACGCATGACATCGCCCTTGGTGTCAGTGGAGAGGAAGGACATTCCCGATGCGCAGGCATACTCAATGCACGGGTACAGCCAAAAGGCAGTCTTGCCGACACCCGCCGCGCCAATCATCAGCACATGAACATCTCCCGTATCTATCATGGCGGTGGTGCTGTGCTTACCGCCTTTGCACCCGACCACGATGCCCTGCGGCAGAGCTTCCTCGGTCGGCTCGGTCTTTTTCTGAAGCAGTTTTCTCGGTGCTGTCGCCGTCATGGTAGGTATTTGGTTTTGCTTTGCCTGCTTACGCCATTTCTTTGGCGTGAACGGAATGTGGCGGTAGGTCTTTCGTATCTCCGTTTTGTTTGCCCTCCGAGCCGTGCCGTGCTGGCCGTCACCGACCGTTTTGCTCTTGATGTTATTGAGATTGTAGATATGAGCGATCAGCGTAATCGCACCGAGGACGGCAAACATAACTGCGGCAACGGTGATTAAAGCTGCAATGTTTGGCATATTTCTTCTTCCTCGCTTTCTTCTTGGGGTAAAGAAAACTCCGCACGGATGTGCGGAGCATTGCCTCCGGCTGCCAGCCGGTCCTCGTTCCAATCTTTGAATTCGGGAACGAGGATTTCGTGTTTTATGCCCTGTATAAAGAGCTTGTCGGATATTCTCTTGTTCGCCGCCTGACCTGCGGTGTCGTTGTCCATACAGAGGCAGACGGTGTCGATATTGGGATTCGCTTTCAGCATTTGGAACAGCACTTGATCCCCGACACAGCAAGCGGCAGCGTAGCTGTGGCTGCGCCAATTTTCCTTGTGAAGAGAAATAAAGGACAGCATATCTATGGGAGCCTCAAAGAGATAGAGCGTGTTGTCCGTTCCGGTCCAGTGGAAGCTGTAACGGGGATCGCAGCTTTCCGCATTGCCTTTGTAGGTGCTCTCACTGCCTGTTCCTCTTTTGTGTGCGTGTCGGGCAATGCTGTGTTCATCGTAACCTACGAAGACGGCGTTGTGGTAGTCGGCGGATTCGTAGATCATTCCTTTATGCACAAAGGCGGACAGCACCTCTCGGTCTATCCCTCGGCGGTTAAGCAGATAAGCATACACACGCCGCATATTATCATTTTTCGGCGGAAGTGTGAACGGCTTCGGCGGCTCTCGCTTTACCGGCTCGGTTCTTTGAATTGTGCCGCCGTTATTGCCGAGCAGAAAATTGACGGCCTGCGGAAAGTCCATGTTGTAAAAGCGGCGGACAAAGTCAACGGCGTCGCCGCCGATGCGTTCGTACTGATGAAACCACAGGTTTCCTCTGACCGTAACCTTTTCCGAGCCGTCACGCCACACATATTCCTTGCTGGAGCGTTTGAGGCGTTCACCCTGGCTTTGCAGGAGTGCGACCAGGTCTGTCTGCCGGGCCGCTTCCTTTTGTGCGGCTGTAAAGTGAATGTATTCGGTTGACATGAGTTTCTCCTTTCGAAAAGGAGGTTGCGCATAAAATGTATGCGCAACCTCCCCGTGCTATTGTTTGAGTCCGTGAGCCTGTTTTTTCTCCTCGATTTTTCTCCGCAGCTTGCGGTCGATGCTGTTTTCTCTGCCTCTGCGCTCATCCTCCAAGCGGTTTTGGATAACACGAGCCATGTGTCCGAGCAGGCGGAGAGAGGCAATCGCCGCCGTCCAGTTTCCGTTGACACGAATGCTGTGGATGAGCTGTGCTGCGTATTGATTGCCATGCTCGGCGGCAAGATGAAGATAGTACATCGCCTTATCTGTATCTCTCGGTATGTCTTTACCGTAGAGATAGATTTTTCCGAGTTGGTATTCGGCATAATCATTTCCGTTCTCGGCGGCTATCTTAAAGCTGCGGATGGCTTTTTGAATATCCTTGACCTCATCCTCGGTCAGATATATCTTGCCTGCAAGGTACGCTGCATAGGGATTTTTCTGTGCGGCGGCACGGTCAAGCCAACGGACAGCCTGCCGGATATCTTTTGGGGTGACCTCGCCTTTGTATAACAGCCTGCCGAGGATAAACTGTGCCGGAGCAAAGTTTCTTGATGCCGACAGGTTCAGCAGGAGCACGGCTTCGTCAATGCTTTGAGCAAGGACATCTCCGTCAAGATATGCCTTGCCGAGGGTGTACGCCGCATATTTATTTCCTTGCTCTGCGGAGCGGCTCAGCAGGCTCTCGGCTCGTTCGGTATCCCGTTCTATATCCTCGTCCTTGAGGAAGGTTTTACCGAGCAGATATTCGGCGTATTGGTTATCGTCCTGCACGGCGCTTTCCAACCAATGCAGAGCGTGGAGCATTTGTTTCGGCACATCCTCGCCTTTAAGGTACAGCTTGCCGAGCATATATTTTGCAACGGTGTAGCCCTGCTTGGCGGATCTGGTGAGATAGTCGAGTGCCTTTTTCGGATCATAGTGGTCGCCGTCACGGTCCAGCATATATTTTGCCGCACGGTACTGTGACCACTTGCTGCCCTTGTCAGCGTCTGCAACCGTTCTTTCATATTCGTCCATAGGCGGAGGCGGCGGATCGGGGCTTTCGGTTTCCTCGACGGTCGGCTCACGGTCCGGCTCTGTCGGCTCATCCGTTTCCTCAACCTCATCTGTCGGCAGATTCAGTTTCATCGCCTCGGCTATCACCATATTTTTTACGGATTTGAATTCCTTGTTTTGCGACAGCGGCAGCCGTTCCGGTCGGCTCTCGGTGTAGACCTTCAGCGCCGTTTCCTTTGACTCGTACCATAAGTCATAGAGAGCTGCGATGCGTTCGTCCTTGCCGAGTTCGTCAACGATGCTGTTGATGATCTCCTTGATGTCCTTGCGCAGATAGCCGTATTGTTTTTTGCCGTTGGTCACAGCCAACCTCTTGGCGAGAGTCTGCAACAGATCCTCCACCTGTGGATTGTCATAGGTGCCGCCGTTTATCTTGGCGATGAGCTCGGCGAGTACCTCACGGCTCTGCACCTTGAGTGCGTCACGGTGTTCGATTTGCTTTTTATATTCGCAGAGCAGGTCCTGCGCGAATATATCCTTGGCGAAGGACGAACGCAAAGCCATCACGCCTTTTTCCGAGAGATAACCTTCGTTCGGATTTATCGAGTAGGCTATCAAGTGAATATGGGGATGGTGACTTTCGTTGTGGAATGCGGCAAACCAACGGAGGTTGCTCATGGGTATCCGCAGGTTCTCGGAGAGTGTTTGTGCTTGCGACCGGAGCATATCCCGCCATCGGCTGCCGTTATCATATCCGAGTCGCTCGGCGTCCTCACGGCGCAGTGAGACGATCAACGTCCATACATTTCCCGTGTGAGCATTGAGTTCGTCCGACACCTTTTTCATATCCACCGCCACGCCGTCATCGGTAAAGAGTCCGTGAGAGCCAAAGCGTTCCGCACGGGGACGGGTGGCGATGTAGTCGGCATAGGTTGTGGTATGCATCATCTCATCGGCGTTTTCTTCAAGCATTCGGGTAATGAATTCCGAAGCCGCACCGACCGTTTTCTCTTTGAGGTAGTCCTCATACTCCAATGATGATTTGCTGTCGGGAAAGTCCGAGATGATTTTTTGAATGAGCTTCCGCTGTTTGTCGGTCGCCGGAGTAAACTTTCTTGACTTGTCTATCTTTTCTACACCTTCACGGGTAGCAATGTACTCCGCATAGCCGCCGAGATTTTTTCTGTCCTCCGGCTTCAGATATTTGAATTTAGTTATTAAGCGCGCCATACATTATCCCTTTTGCCAATCGTTTGCGTCCTTGAAAGTAAAATTGCCGTTCAGCCGTTTCACTTCCTTTACACATTCACCCTTGAGCCGTTCGAGAGTAATATCGTCGATGTCGCTGTTTGCTGCCACTACATTCATGGTAACGGCAAGCTCCACAGCCATCTTGAAAAGCAATCGGCAGATGCGGTTGTCGCTCTCGGCAACAATACTTTTCATAGAGGACAGCATTGCGTTCGGCAGCATGGAACGCTGATCCTCGGCAGTTAGGTGGTCGATATAGAACTGCACCGCCTTTTCTATGAATTCGGATTTACTGCGGCAATCATCTGCGGTGTAGAGCTGCCCGATTTTATCGAGCGTTTCGGGATAGAGCCACAGTGCAAATTTGCGTTTGTTTTTCGGCGTCGGCACTCAAATCATCTCCTTTTCCTGCCGTATTTTTCGCTCAAAAACCGCAACCCCTAAACTTGCGAGGTTTTTATCCGTGCAACCCCTAAATCGCAGTTCTTGTTGTTGTCCTCAAAAGTCCTGCAAAGCCTTATGCGGTCGGCGTTGCCGTCCGCTGTGAGCCGCCGAGGGGAAGCTGTGCAACCCCTCGGCTTTCTCCTGCTTATTTTCGTACCGCCTGCCGATTTCCGCAAAAGGGTGCGAAAACCGTCCCAAACGGCGCTTTGCCTTTGCAGGGCTTGTGTTTACCCGCTGTGGGGTTGCATCTCGCCACACGGGGCGACACAGGGGCGCACAGGGTGGTCACATCTGCATCATCGGAGCCTCGGTTTCATCGAGAGCCTCGTCGGACAGTTCCAGCTCTTTTCCCGCAAGTCTGCTGTTGAATATCTCACGGCGGCATTCCTCACTGCGGTAATCCGAGCGAAACGCCTTGTAAGCCGCAACGGAAGAATCATGCAGAGAGTAGGTTTGCCATTCGTTATCCGTGCCGTCGTAAGCACTGACCCGACCTTCGTCCAAATCAAATTCGAGCAGTGCAGTGACTCGGTCATCCGCATGGATATCCGCACAGACCTTGCCGAAGTATTCAAGGCTGACAGGATTCGTTTCAATAAAAGCGTCAGCGAAGGTTTCGGGGCTGGCGGACAGCTCACCACGGTCATACAGACGGTAGCGGTATGCTGCCTGCATCGGGGAGAGGAAGTAGTCGCTTGTGAAATGTTGATCCTCGCCGTTTTCACGAATGTGGTAGACCGCAAAGCGTCGGGCCGCTTCCAGCCGCGCCTGCTCTGCGGCGTCCTCTCTTTCAATCGTTGCCTCGATGGAGGCGCGCTGCTCATCGGGAACATATTCCTGATAGAGTGTGTCGAACGCCTCTGCCAGCTTGTCCTCCACCGGTTCGGCAGTTTGATCTCCGAGCGCTTCTGCCAAAGCGCGCACACGGTCTGCGTTCAGATACAGGGTAATATCAATGTCGCTCATTTACACTCACCTCGCTTACTTCTGTAGGCTCCGTTTTCATGGGCTTCGGCTTTCTCGGCTTCGGCACGGCAGAGGAAGAAACGGTGCCGGATTTCATGTCTATAAAATCACGCACACCCGCAGGCACGGTTTTGGTGTAGAGTGTGTCGAGCGCTTTTTCCAGCTCCGTTTCAACGGTTGCACCTTTTTGCGAAAGATAAAGGACAAGGGCGGATGCCTTGTCCTCGTCAAATGAGATATTGAAGGTTGTCTTTTTCATGTGGGTGATCTCCTTTCAGATACAAAAAAGCGACGCCGTTTTTTCGGCGCCGCATTGTCGGATATATAGATATATATTTTTAGATAGTTTTGGGCGTTTGCGAGAGCAACAGTAGCACAATAATCGAAGCCGCAAAAGCCGCTGCCCCGGTGATGACGGCGGCGAGAATATTCATCGGCTTGTTTCTTATTCTGCATACTGCCCATACAAGACCTACGCCCACAGCAGAGGAAAGAAGAGATATTCCGAGTCCCTTCCACAGCCATGAAAGCTCTGCAAAAATTCTCATCGTTTGCACCGCCTTTCTACAGCGTAAGTCCCATATCGGGTTCTTCGTCCTCGGACAGTTCCCCGTCCATCTCGATGATATCACGAACCCTGTCCTGTCCGCAGAGGATAAAGGTGCGGATATATTCCCGGTCGACCTCGATAGGAATTTCGTCAAGGCATTCGTCGATGATATCCTCTGTGATCTCCGGCATTCGCATTTCCCGGTACAGCTCACGTGCTTCTTCGCAGTCCTGCAGGAAGGCTTTGAGGAAACCGATCAGCCCGTCATGAGTGCGGCGGACATCGGAGGGATAGCCCTTGGCGATCAATGCGATGTTGTTATCGTAGTTCGGCGCGAGGGAGAGTATCTTCCCGGTTTTCACATCCCGCAGCAGTCCGAAGTTTTCGGTGTGCCTGTCCATGTTGTAGCAGACCGAGTCCGTCCACAGAAGCAGCAGATACTGCTTGGCGATCTCCGGGGATATGCCGTACAGCACATGAAAGCAGTTTTCATAATCCTCATCGTCATCCACGAGTGCGCGTATCGGCTCGGAGTTCACCGCCGCGCCGTTTGTGAAATCCTTTGAGCGGATATACCGTCCGTCAAGCTCATAGTGCGCCGTCGGCAGTCCCAGCTTTTTGCAGAGCTTGCAGATGAACAGCTCCGAGAAATATTCCTCCTTGTTTCCGCTTTTGTACATCCACCACTCGCCGTCAATGAGCTTCCAGCACTTTTCGAAGCTGCCGGTGTTGGTCAGCTCCGGTGTTCTTGAGGGCTTGCGGGAGAAACTGTCGGGGTCGCCGCGCAGGGCAAGCTCGGCAAAGTAGTTTTCCTTGAAGCGGATGTCCTCATACACGGCAGTCGAGCCTTCGGGCTTAAACCAATAGCGGTCGGTCACGGTGGCCGCATTTACCGCAAGCGCCGTGGCGATGTCGTCCGTTGTGCGCAGGCGCAAGGCTCTTTTAAGAAGGCGCGAGTTGGTTCTGTGGGAATCGATGGCGCGGGAGGCAAGCCAGCCTTCGATGTTTCCCGTCCGTTTCAGATAGAGGGGCAGGAGCCTTTCGTCCGCATCCGTTATGACACCGTTTTTCACGGTCGCAATAACCCGATCCTCCGACATTAAGGTTCCCGTTATATTTTGCATATTCCGCACCGCCTTTCGTTTGAGATTATAGCTTTTGACACCGTCGGGTGTTGCTTTGAGTTTTTTCAGCTCCGCTTGGAGGCTTTTGCGGCGCTCCACCAAGGCTCTGGTCTGCTCCAATTCTCCGGCCTTGATATACCGGCCTTTGAGCTTGCCGTTTTCCGTCCACTGCAGATAAAAGCGTTCTTTTCCCTTGATCACCTTGCGGGAAATATATCCGTTTATGCTTTCCGCAAGCTCCTTTTCCAGCTCCGCTATCCGCTTTGCCGTATCGCTCATATTCCCACCGCCGTTTCGAGAGATTTTGTCTTTGAATATATTATAACCTATATCCTCGCAAATAGCAACAGGTTATCTTGCGCAGCGGGGCAATAAAGTGCAAACTTTTTGTTACATGGACATCTCCTGCGTCTGATCCTCATCGGAGGAGCCGTGCGCAGGCTCATGATCGTGTTCGGTTTCGTGTTCGTCATAAATGTTACAACCGAGGACGGAAAGCAGACTCACCGGATTACCTTGGCAGTTATGACAATATTGCAGGTGGCAGGTCATCTCAATACAGTCCTCGGTCATGATCAGTTCGTTGATTTCTTCTCTCTGCCGTAATTCTTCTTCGAGCAGTCTGCCGTTTTCGTTGGTGTCGGAAACCTCTGCGCCGAAGTGGTAATACAGCTCGTCGTAGGAGATCGTCCAATAGCAATCCTCCGAATGGTCGCAGCATTCGTTGATAGCGTAATCGGCAAGCTGCCGTATTTTGTTTTTATCCATATTGACCTTTCCTTTCATTCTGTTTGCTCCTCATAGGAGATATACGGTATCTTGAGCCAGTGTGTGAAGCCGCTGCCGCTGACCTCGGACAGAATCACGCCGTCGTTGGTGTTGGCGGCATGGATGACCTGACCGTTCCCGATATATATTCCAATGTGACCCTCATGCCAGAGAGCCAGACCCGGCGTTTCAGGGAGCGTATCGATCGTGCCTTTCTCCGTTGCATTTTCGTACATGGTGTCCGCACCGATATCGGGCATACCGTTTGTGCCGTATTCGATAGTACCAGTTTGTGTGTTCAGCCAGCCATAGCCTTTTATCAGTCCGATGCAGTCGGCAGTCCTTCCACCGAGCCAATGTGTTCGGATATATTCCTCCTTGCCGCCGACTTCGTCGGGGTACTGGGAGACCTTGCCGTTCAGCATCGATTCGGTCAGCACCTCGCCGTAGGTTCCCCATACATAGCCCCACTTCTTTGCGTGTGCTTGCTTTGCCCATTCAACAAGGTCGTGGGCGTTCTTGGTGTCGGGATCGGTGAAGGCGGAGGTGTTGATGGCCTTAGCTCGGATGGCGGTCATGACCTTTGTAAAATCCTCGGCATTGAGTGTAGTACCGAAGGCGGTATTGACAGCGGCGATGAGCTGCTCATCGGTTTGTTCTTCTGCGAAGCACCTGACCAGCTTAGAAACAAAATCCGCTTGACTTGCATGATCGGAAAGCGCCAGCACATACAGCACCTGCGCTTCCTTTGCTTTCTCTGCCGTAAAGCCCTTTTCGGTCATAGCGACTTCAATGGCTTTCATCATATCCTCCACCGCCTGCAGCTTTGCTTTTTCCTCGGCGGAGAGGTTTTCCACCACCAAGGTCTGAAGGCGGTCGGTGTCGATCTCGATGTCACCGTTGAACAAAGATATAACGGCAGCCACCGGCATAATGATGATAATGATCACGCCGAGGATAATGCCGAGAACGGTGCGCCGCAGCTTTTTGTCGGTCAGTACGGCGACGGCAATTTTCTTGAGTGCGGCGGCTACCGTGGCGCTCATTATCTACCTCCCGATTTGCCGAACAGTGCGGCCTTGTATTCGGGAGCTATGACTTGCAGGAGATATCTTTCGTTACCGCAGCGATAAAGGCAGGTGCCGCGCTCCGGATATTTGATCAGCTCAAACTCGCTCGGCTCGACCTGCAGGGCGTTCATATATTCCTTGGGATTGATCTGACCTGCGTTGAACAAAAACTGGTGCGTAGGAATGGAGAACAGCGGCTTTGTGAATTCACGGATTGACGGAATCAAAAAGTCCTCGATATTCTGACTTGCCAGAATCACCGAGGAGTCCTTTTTGCGCACACGCTTCATGCAGTTACGCAGATATTCGATTGTAGTCATATTCGAGAGGAAGAGGTACAGCTCATCCACCGATGCCGCCGTGCTGCCTTTGCCGAGCAGTTCGTTGCTCATATAGGACAGGATATTAAACAGCATACAATCCTTGAGGCGGCGGTTGGTATCCATAAGCCCCTTCACGCCGAACACGAGGAAGTTGGCGTCGGTGATGTTGGTGTGACCGTTGAAGTATTTGCTTTCCGAGCCTACGCACATGGAATGGATGCCGAGACAGACCTCTTGGAGCGTTTCCTCTGTATAGAGATATTTTCTCTGCTTGTCATAGGTCATAAATTCTTCTTCGCAGAGCTCGTAAAAGTCCTGCATGACCGGAAAGTCCGAGGGCTTCTTTACACTGTAGTCCGTACTGTCGGTAATGCCGAATCGGGCGTACAGCTTTGAGAGCAGTATTTCAATCGTGTCGATCTGCGAATCGGTAAAATCCTTATAGCTGCGGAAGAAGTCTTTCAGAAAAGCAATGTGCTGACTGAGCCTTGTGACTTTCTTGAACGCTTCGGGTGTAGTAGCGTCGATATCCTCAACGCTGTCTGTCCATGCTTTCGGCTCTAACGGATTGATGGTGTATTCGCCCGACATAAAATCAATATAGCAGCCGCCGAGCGCATCGCACAGATCCTCGTATTCCGATTCGGGATCGAGGCAGATGATTCTCTTGCCTGATTCACGGATGTTGGTGAGAATGAGTTTCAGAAGATAACTCTTGCCCTGACCGCTGTTTCCGAGAATGAGGATATTGCTTGTGGTCTTGTCCTCGACTCTGCGGTCGAAGTCCACAAGGATATTCGTGCCGTACTTATCTCTGCCGATATATGAGCCGTGGGGATCTGTTTTGCCGGAGAAGTTGAAGGGATACATATTGGCGACCGAGGAGGCAGGCAGCACTCGTTCATACTGTGCACCGAACTGGTTGGAGCCTGTCGGCACGGCAGAGAGAAATCCCTCTTTTTGTCGTAGCGTTAATCGGTCAACGGAGATTTTGGAACGCGTCAACTCCATGGCAATGTCCGATTGCAATTCCTTGAGCTTTTCCATGCTTTTTGCTTTCAGCTCGATAAACACCGAGCAGTGGAGGAGCGGCTCTTTGTTTTTGCGGAGGTTTGCGAGCAACTCGATGACATCCTGCAAATTGCCCTCGGCCTCGATGCTTTCGCTGACATCGTTGCCGCCGCTTTTGAGTCGGTTGCGGCGGGTGGCGTTTTGAATGATCTTGCGCTGCTCCATAGATTCCACAAGCCTGTGGTAGATGCGGAGCGTCACGCCGCTGCGGTCGGCAAGCTGCGAGAGGATAGCCTGTTCCTCAGTGGACGGCGGATATTCCCGCACCGCCCACACGCAGCGGTAGCTGTCGCCGACGATATAGTGGTCGGATAAAAAGCGAATGGTGCCGGGCAGGATCATATCGAAGAAATCCTTGGTGCGGATTTCCTCGGCCTGCTCCGGCGTGAGAATTTTCGGTTTTCTTTTGAGCATAGTTTTTCCTTTCTGCCGTTATTCTTCGGCTATGATCAGCAGCCTGCCGTCCTTGCCCGATCCGTAGCAGGTGGAGAGGATGAGTTGTCTGCTGTCCTCGGCGGCAATGCGGTCATACCAAGCGTCCGAGGTGTTTGTTTTCAGCGCCTCGGTTACGATAAAGGTTTGTACTCCGTCTGTGGTTTCAAATTTTACGGTCCGGTGCGCGTTCAGAAAATCTCTGTCCACATACCTTTTGAGGTCGGAGAACATTGTACCGTTTTTCATGTTATGACCGTAAATAATGAGGTTGGTGCTTTGAAGGTCGCACCGTCCGTCAAGGAACGGCACACCGCTTTGGCTGTACTTGCCGTAGAAGTTTCGGCGGAGATATTTCTGCGGATCGGACGGTGTGTGCATAACGGGATAACTGATGTTTGTGCCGTCAATAGAGAGCCACCCGATGCAGTCGGCGTTTTCTGTAATGAGAGCTTGTATATTGCGTTCTGCCGCAGACCGCTCGGTCGGCTCTGATTCTGTCTGTGCGGTCGTGACCGTAGGCTCGGCGATTTGTGAGACGGCGGCAAAGTTCTCTTTTTCTTTCTGCCGTTCTTTTAACTCCAAATAGATATTTGCGCCTGCAAGCACGGCAGCCGCCGACAGCAGAAGGCAGAAAATTATGAGGACGGGTTTATTCCTCGTCCTCATCGTCTGTACCCTCGTAGAACTGTTCGCCGTCAATGTCGGGCATTGCTTCGCCCTGTATACTCGCCTCAAAATACAGTGCCAGGATGCGTTTGATCTCCGGCTTTTTAAGCCTATGCACCTCAAAGCCCTCGCCGGCGATTTTGCTCTCAATGCGGTTTGCGGTTTCAAAGACCTGTTTTTCTTTCTGTCCCTTAATTCGGGCGATAAAGAAAAACTGACGGGCGGTCGCCATCTCTACCTGAATGGTATCGAGGAAGTCAATGTCCTTTTTGATGAGCTTTTTGACCTTGCCGTTTTCCTCGGCTTTAAGGCGTTCGGTCAGATAGGCTTTGTTATCGTCAAAGCATTCCGAGGAGTCGGTGCAGACGATCTCAATGTCGGGGAGCGCCGACAGCACCATCATCAGATGGCGAATTTTGATCTCAATATTAGTGTGGGAGAGCACCGATATATTGGTGGGCGACACAAGGTAAAAGAGCAGCTCGCCTTTACTGGTTGCAAGGCCGTATTTGGTAAATGTCTTGATGCCCAAGAGTTCCTGCACCGAGCGGCCTTTTTTCTTTTTCTGCTGTTTCATTGCCATCATCTCCATTCGTAGTATTGCTGTGTGGACAGAAAGTACCGCACGGCGTATTTCATAAAATCCAGCACTGTGGTGTCATCCATGCGGATGGTCAGAAAGCCATAGCAGAGCACCGCCGCTGCCGGAAGAAATATGCGGAGCTGCACCAACGCCAGCACCGACAGCAGTGCGGTTACGGCAAGGATAACAAAATCTCTTAGCCCCCACAGCCACAGGTTGGCCGTGGCCTTGAGGTTCTGCGGGTAGATATATTGTGTCACTCAGTCATTCCTCCGATTTCTATGCCGCCGACATCCTCACAAAATTCCTGCGGCGTCTGACCGTGTGTCTGCATGAGCTTTTCCGCGATCATGGCCTTTATGAGCTGCGATTCGTTTTCTGTCGGCTCATAGTCAAAATACGAGGAGCCGCTGTCGCGGCTGATCTCGCATTCGACACGCAGGGTGTCGGCAAAGGGGTTGTATTTGGCGTACATATTCAGCCAAGTGCCGTCATCCAAGGCGGTGTTGATCCCGAACTTTTTGTCCACATCGAACCATGTTTCGATATATGCCGTAATTTCCTGACCGATATCGCAGTCAACCTCCATATCCGAGTCAACGGCAATATCTGTGCGTTCCAATTCATTGTTTTCTTTCATGCTGCACCTCCGTTATTTGCCTGCGGCCTTCGCCACACTGCGGGTGAGATTGACTGCCGTGGTCGTGGCGTGTACCACGCTCATCATGTTGACTCTTACGCTCGAATCAAGCCCGAACTGCTGCGCAATTCTGGGAACCTCATTGGCTGCCAGCATAATGCCGAGCCCCAACAGCATATTGTTCGGGAATGTCATCAGTCCAAGGAACAGCAAGGTTGTCTGCATAAATGCCGTAAGGCAGATCGCTATAACCTGCTTGCACCATTGATTGAAGCCGTCGGCATAGCCGCGGGGAACGCTGAACATATACAGCGAACCGACCGCTATTTGAATGAGCAGAATGCCGCCACGCTTGATATTGGCGAAAAACATCTTGATTACGCAGTAAGCAAAGGCGATCATGCACAGCAAATTCAAAAGACCGTAGGTTGCCGAGACCGCCGACGAGAACATTCCGGCGAGGGCGGCAAGCCCTGCGTCGGCAAGGCTTTCGTTGATCCCGCCGGAGGCGATCCCGACCAAATCATGCGAAAAGGTGTTTTGCAGGCTGATGCAGAACTTGTATAATTCTATCGGCACAATGCCGATGAGGGAGCAGGCAAAGAAGCCCTTTAGAATATTGAGCGCTGTGGTCTTGATGTTCGCCCTGCCGCACTGGTATTCTATCGCCACATCGAATACGGCTACAACCGTTCCCGCGACGAACAAGCCCCAGCCGAACAGCGTGAACAGCTTCACGGTAGCCTGCACCCATTCGAGATCGAATACTTCCGAGCCCATATTGCCCATCATTTCGAAGAAATCGGCAATCGCACCGTATATGATCTCGTACAGCCATTTGAGCATGGCGTTCCAAATCGCATCACCCACACCTGAACCGATGAAGTCAATCGTATCTCCGATGGCGCTGCCGATGCCTGAAATGATATCTCCTAACCAGTCGAACAAGGAGCCTCACCTCCGTTTCCTTTTGCTTGTGTTTCCGCTCTCATCATATGATCGACCAGATATACAGCGGCGCGGTAAGGGTGAAAATAAGGCAGGCGAAGAGGATACAGGGCGCGGCGAACTCAAACTGCCCGTGCTTTCTGTAGTCGAAATACGCTGTGCCGACCTTGACAAAAAACAGGATGGCGAGGATCATATCGCAGACGGGAAAGACCACATTGTTGACCACGGTCTGAATCTGTCCTTTGGCGGCATTCCATGTGTTCTCGATCGCTCCCGCCACATCGCCCGCCGCAAATGCGGTCATGGAGAAGGCCGATACAAGGACAGCCACAAGCAGAAGCGAAAGCATAATTCTCATCGTTTTCTTTTTCATAGGATTCATAAGCGGTTACCTCCGATCACTTTTTGAATTTCATTTTCGGTTATCTTTCGAATGCGGATATTGAGGTTTTTGCAGAACTGCAGCTCGTTTTTCATGCCGTCTGTGACGGTATCTCCGAACAGCCACAGCTCGTCGCAGAACCACAGAAGCGACAGTCCCGCCGCAAGCCCGATTTCACGGTCTTTCGGGTCGTTATCGTCAAGACATTCCGCATAGAAATGCGGCACGACCGGAGCCGTGCCGCACCTCAGTGCGTATTCGGTATATGTCCTGACCTTCTTGAGATTGCTCTCAACATTCCCACCGAGGGGAGCGCAGACATACACCTTGCGCATCATTCGTCATCCTCATCCTTTCGGGATTTCACACGGATAATGATGACCGCCACAAGACCGCCGAGCGCCACAGCGCCGAGTCCGATCCAGAAGCCGAGGTTGGAGTTATCTCCCGTCTGTGGATTGTCCGGTGTGGGCGGCGTAATTTTCACTGTCTGCCCTTCGTCCTTCAGATCCGCATGGGCGGCGATCTCTGTACCGTCACGGTAGAGGGTTTCGAATACCACGATCTCGGTAGCAGTTTTAAGCCCGGAAGCGTCGAATACGAAGGTGATATTGATCTCGCCGTCCGGCTTGTCGGGCTTGAAGGTGAAGGAGCTGCGAATTTCCTTGGTGTCTGCAAGGAGCGGTTCTCCAGTGGCCTTGTTCATAAGAACGCCCTTGACCGCATATTCCTTGCCGGGGGTGAGATTTTTGTAGGAGACAATATCCTCAATTTTCACTCTGCCGCTTGCGGTGACTTCCTTTTTGCCGTTAACCGTCGCTTTTGTGCCGATTTCGGGGACTTTTACCTTTACCGTCTGATTTTCGTCCTCGATATCCGCGTGTACGGCAAGCTCTTTGCCGTCCTTATACAGCGTTTCAAATACCACAAGGCTTGTGTTTTCCTTGATGAGTTTTGCGTCAAAGGTAAAGGTCACGGTGACTGTGCCGTTCGGCGCTTCGGGGGTGAATACGGTTTCGGCTGTTACCGCATTTCCGTTTTCGGTGAAGGCTTTTCCGGTGCTTTTGTCCATAAGCGTTCCCACAAGGAGATATTCCTTGCCGGGGATCAGGTGCTTGTAGGACACGGTATCTGTCAGCGTGAACACCTCGGTGGCGCAGATCTCCTTTTCGCCGTCTACGGTTGCCGTTGTGCCGATTTCGGGAATGCGGTCGTTGACAACGGTAATGCCGATGGTCTGCCCGTTTTCACTGATACGAACAGAATAGATTTCCTCATTTACAAGGTATCCGTCCGCAGGCTGCAATTCCTTCACAAGCCAGTTGCCGTAAGGGATTTTCTCGAACACGAACAAGCCGTCTTTGCCGGATTCGGCTGTCAAGATTGCTTTTTCTGCTGTAAATTCAGTTTCATCCGCACGGAACAATCCGAATACGGCGCCTGCGATGCTCTTTTCGGTTTCACGGTCGATTTTGAGACCCTTTACCGAGCCGTAAATGAGTTCGTTTCGGATGGCTTCGCCGCCGTTTGCTTTGATCTCCACAAGGGCGGTGTCCTGTCCGGCACAGTCGAAGATTACGGGGTGTTTTTCATCGGAAAGAACATAGTGTTCCTCGGCGGCGATTTCCCTCACATACAGCTTTGCGCCTACGGGAATGTCGGTCTTAAAGGTGATATTGCCGTTTTCATTACAGTTGGCAATTTCAAGCAGTCCGTTCTTCGGGACGAATGAGCCGTCTGCGGCGAACAGATCCTCGGCAGCGTACAGTCCGAACTGCACCGAGAGGATCTCGCCGTTATTCCCGATACCGAAAATTTCATCCTTACCGAGAATTTTGGAGAGCGAAAGCACCGCCTTCTGACGGTCGTTGTAAAACTCTGTCGCCGTTTCGGTGATCTCCACGGTTTCACCCGCATAGGTCAGCTCCACGGTCTTGGCCGTGCCGTTCAGCACCATACCGTAAGGCGCTTTTATTTCTCTGACGGTATATTTTCCGAGATACAGCCGCTTGCTTTCGGCATTGCCGTTTTCATCGGTGGTCACGGTATCCACCACCGTGCCTTTGGCATAGCGGAGCGTACCGTCCGGCGTGATGATGTCCTCGGCGGCGGTAATTTCGTACACCGCACCCGCAAGACCGCCGTCTGTAAACACAGGCTGATACAATCCGTCTGTTTCAATTACAGAGGAGAAAATCTCGCCGCTTTTATTGAGCCGGATAATGCCTTTCTGCGGCATATTACTCTTTTCCACGGTAACGGTGGTTTTCGTTCCGTCCACCTTAAACGCCACAGGTTCGGCGTTCAGAACATATCCGTGAGCCGTGCATTGCTCGATGATCTCATAATTGCCGTAAGGCAGCTTTTCAGGGAGCATGAGCTTGCCCGACACATCGGTGTAATAGGTGTCGATGTCCACAGGCGTCGGGTAGTTGATGTGCTGCACGATATATTCGCCGGTATCGGTGTTGCGCACCTTGAAGCCGATGCCCGCCGCAGGGATGATCTTGCCGGTTTCCGCGTCCTTCTTGACGATCTCTACAAGTGCTTCGTAAGGGGCATTGTTGATGAGGAAGCGATAAATCTTGCCGTCCTCGCTGATATAGACATTGAAGGGTTCAAGCAGTTCTTTGCCTTCCCAGCCCTTTGTCTGACGCATGGTATATTCGCCGTAAGGCAGGTCTTTGGTTTTGGCAAAGCCGTTCTCATCGCAAACAAGGATGTCCCGTTCGGTTTCCTTGGCGACATCAAAGCTACCCGCCGCTTTCAGATACACCTCAAACTCCGCACCTTTTTCGGGTGTTTCGATTTTGGTGCTGCCGTCATCGCAGTGCTTGATTACGGCGATTTTTCCCTTGATAACATCTTCAAGGGAGTCAAGGGGCTTTGCGAGGTTGTATTCAACGGTATAGAGCTTGGCCTCTGCGCCGATGTGCAGGCTTTCGGTATTGAGGAGATAACCCTCCGAGGGAACAATTTCTTTCAGCGACCAATCGTCGCCGCAGATATACCACTTGGTGGTGAAACTGCCGTTTGCGTCGGTGGTGTAGGTGTCGATGAGCTGATTTCCTTTATAGATGCCGTACTTTGCACCTGCGAGGGAGGCATCGCCCTGCGGCAAACCCTTTTCAGAATCGGATTTCGTAACCGTAACGCTGAATTTCTTGAGAACATTGTCAAAGGCTTTGCCTGTCACCTTATTCCACTCGATAGCGGCAGTCTGCTTGTCCGGCACGACATAGCGTTCGGGTGCACCCACTTCTTCGAGGGTATAGCCGCTGCCGATCAGCACATCCTTGAATTCCGCCACACCGTTTTTGTCGGTGACGGCGTATTCGTCCACGGCGATTCCCGCAAGGGATGTGCCGTAGAGCCGGAATTTCATGCCTTCGGTCAGTCCGTCCTCGGCGGTCTTGGTGACCTTCAGTCCGCCGCGCTTTAGGACATTGTTGAAGGTGACGGTGGACACCTGACCGCTGACTACGGTGACACGGCGGGTTTCCTGCGGCACATATTTGTCATATTCAGCTTCTGTCACGGTATACACGCCGGGACGAAGGTTGTCCGCCTGAATCACGCCCCCGTTTGCAGTTTTAACGGTCTTGTCGATACCATCGCCCTGAATGCGGAAGGTAATGCCGTCTACCTTTCCGTCCTCGCTGACCTTGACGATCTTTGCGCTTCCGGCAGCGGTACGCACTTTTAGATATGCCGGCACGGGGTCGTTGTCGGCGGGAACGCCGGAGACCATATCCTGATTGGCGTTTTCCTTGCCGGGTACGGACCAGATCAGAAAGCCGGTGGACATATCCGTGGAGGGAACGCGACGGTTGAGCTTGATGATTACTTCGTCGTTCAAAGGCTTGACGGAAGAAACGGTCAGCGTATTGCCGTTAACCGATACCGAAGCGCCGCCGCTTGCTGTAACGGCATAGTTTTGCAGCACACGGTTGGTATCGGTCAGCGTAACCGTATATCTGCCGCCGCTGTAGTCCATTTCAAAGGTCTTTGCCGCACTTGCGGTATAAGCCGTAAAGCTCGGTCGGGTGTAATGGGTCGCCATATCCGAGAGGATGCCGTCGTAATAGGCTTTCAGATATTTGTTGCGCGTATACTGCTCGGTCATGGTGCCGCTGTAGCCGCTCATGGGATAGGTCTTGTCATTCAGCGCCGTAGCCGAGCTGCGAAAGCCCATGGTGATCTGCCACACGATGAGCTGGGTAGCGGCGTAGCAGGCGTTGGCGTCCTTTGAGGTCTGCAAGCCTACACGGTTCGGATACCCGTAGGTCAGTGCAAGCCTGAGAAGATCCTTTTGGTTTTCGGTCAGCAGCGCATATTTATTGCCGTGGTTCGGGTTTTCGGACGCGGAATACTGCGTATTGTCGGGCAGCGGAATACCGCGCTCGATGCAGAAGCAGTAGACATAGTCCCGACCGTATTCCCAATCGGCTTTGGAGCCGGTCAGCCCCTTGCGCTTAGCGGTGTAGTCATGCATTTTGCTGAGATACGGGCTGAAGCCATTGCCGAAATAGATGTCGTCCGCGGCCTTCAGTCCGTAGGCGGCGGAGAAGGTATTTCCTTCCTCGTCGGTCAGCGTATAGTCCCAGCTTACATGACAGTCGGTGAGATCCATCGTCACGCCGCTTGCCGCAGACGCGGTCAGCGGTAGCATGGTCGTGAGCAGCATGACGGCGGCAAGAAGCACCGTCATCCCGCGCTTACATTTTTTGAACATGAAAATTCCTCCGTTCGATTTTTTGAGTAAAAAAAAGAATGCCGCGGTTTTCACGGCATTCGGGTTAGAGTATTTAATTGTATTATCCGTATATGACGGCATAGGCGATGCCGCCGTCGATCTCGAGCTGCACCACACGGTAGAGTACGCTGTCGGCAGTCACGCCGTTTGCGGGATCGGTGCCGGATTTGTAGATGAGATCGACATGATGCTTGAGGGTCTTTATCGTGCCGTCCACACCGTCGCGGCTGATACGAGGTGTTCCCATCCAGCCCACATCCCAGCCGAATTCCAAGCTGTCCAACCACACGAAGGTGAAGCCCTTTGCCTTGTAGCTTTCGGCATAAGCCCTAACCTCGGATACGATGCGGTTGTGATCGGCTTCGGTGAAGCCCTTGGGCGGCTGCGGTTCGGTTTCCGGCTTTGTTTCAGTCGGAGGCGCTGTTGGCACAGTCGTTTCGGCAGGCTTGCTCTCCGGCGGTGCGGTCGGCTGCGGCTCGGTTGCCTTCGGCGGTTCTGTCTGCTTTGGTGCTTGCGTCGGCGGTACAGTTTCCGCCTTTTTTGTACCTTCCGCAGGCTTTCGGTTTTCCGCTGCGGTGCCGCTTTCTAAAGTCGTCGCACTTTCCGCTTTTTCTTTTTCTGCTGTAGCTTCGGTTTTACTTTCGGTGTCGGCAGGAAGAGCGGTTTCGACGGTGGTTTCGGGTGTGAAGTCCGTCACCGTTTCGGTTATACGGCTATCCGCTGCCGTGCCGCTGTCGGGCGTTGCTTTGTTTGCATTACATCCCGCAAGGGCGAGTATCATCAGTCCTGCAAGGAGGACTGCGGGCATTTTCCGTTTCGTCATCATGATCACCTCTACTTACACAATACCGAAAAACTCGCAAAAGTCCAGCGAAATCTGCACTTTTTTGAAAAAAGTCACATCTTTTGTGCCGGGCTTTCGTCCTCATCGGGTAATTCGTCCTCGGATTCCTCCAGAGCTTCACGGTAAGCGCCGAGAACGGCGTCGTTAAGACTCTGTCTTGCCTCATCGGTGAGGGCGAAGGCAATGTCGGAATATTTTGTTTCGCCGCTGCCGGTTTTGTAGGAGCGAAAGGGCATCCGGGCGAACATCCCTTTCTGACCGTCCACAACGGCGATGTCCTTAATAACGAACGCGCCGCCGATATTCACGCTGGCATAGGCTTTGACCGTGGCGTTTTCACGGTCGATCATGCGGTCGATTTTGGCGCTGACAGGGATTTTGGATTTCGCTGCGTTATTGGTTTTCTTGGTTGCCATAGTTAATTCCTCCTGATTACATATTCATTGTCATGCCGCCGTCCTCGTCGGGTTCGTCGGCAGGCTCATCGGGTTCGAGATATTTTTGTGTATTTTCCTTTGCCCATTCGGGGACAAATTCCTCTTTAAGTGCGCCTGTAAAGTCGGTGCGGCGGTAATAACCTTTTTCTCCGTCCGACACATGAAAGCCATATACCTTTGTGCCGATGGCGTTCGGCCGACAGCCGTTGCCGCTTTCTGCATAGAAGAGCTGATCCTGCGGCGTCTTACATTCGTCCTTTAGAATTGACGGATCTAAAACCACTATCCGGTCGGTATAGTCGACCTGACTGCCGTTTTCGCAGTGGCGGGCGTCAAACAATCCGAGTTTATCCCACAGCCGCCTTGCATCGGCAATGAATAGATTGACGAGCCCCGGATGGCTGCGGACATGGTATTGCCATGTGTGTTCCTTATCCATAACGGAAAAGCGCCTTGACCAATTCTTGTTGTCCTCGGAGTATCTGCCGTCATGGATTCCTTGGCGCACGGTGGCGGCGAGAACGAAGTTGACACGGTCAAAGCCGTATCGGTCGATGATCTCCTGGGCGCAGGAATTAAGGCGCTGACCGTCATAGTGTTCGTCAATGGCTCTCTCGATGGCACGGGCGCAGTCGCAGTTTTCGAGATAGCTCTCACGCCATTCGTCCTTTTCATCCCATTCCGCAGCTTCCTTGAGGGAATAGAGATATAACGGCTTATGCTCCGGCATTGTGTCCACCTGCTTTCTGTTCAGCCCACTTGACGGACAGATGCACAAGGGCTACACGCTGCTGTTCGGCGGAGAGACTGTCGAGGAAATCCTCAAGCGTCATCTCGGTTTCCTTGTCGGCTGTCTTGGTGCCAGAGCAGTTATCGCAAATCTTTTCACGCTTGACGGTGACAGTTCTGCCGTCCGGTGATTCGGTGAAGGACAGCACATCGTTATAGGTGAAGCCGACACGCTGTCTTATCTCATAGGGGATAGTGATTCGCCCTCTTTTGTCAAGGACACGGTATAGCTTTGTCATATCAGTTCGCCTCGCTTTCATCGCAATTATCGCTGCAAGGACAGTCCTCGCAGTCGCCGTCACAGTCTATATCGGCAATAGGGCAATTTTCGCAATCGCCGTCACAGACGATGTCCTTCGGATCGTCGATGTTTTCAATGACGATCTTATGCCCGTCTGCGTACATCTGCATGGGGTCGCCCTCAAACATTCCGGCTTCGAGGAATAATTCGGCAGGCACGGGAAGCATAATGATTTCGGTTTTTATCTTTTTATTCTGCATACGATGTTCTCCTTTAATATTTTTTCATAGTCGAGTGGCTTGTCGCCCACATCGAATAAGGTGAGTTGGTGGGGCTGCTGCCGTTCACGCTCAAAGAGGTCATAATTGGCTATGAGCAGTTCGGGAAATTCTTTGCCGGCCTCATATTTCTGTGCCATGCTATGCACCCGCTTGAAGTCGAAAAAGTTATATTCCTTATATAACTCTCTGATTTCGGGGCAGTCATTGTAGGACAGCAGGAATTTGCCTTTCATGCCCGCAAGAGCGTGGTAGAGCCGCAGATGATCCTCCCAAGTGAAGCCGCAGTCATACACATATTCGCTTGTGAAGTACGGCGGATCGCAGTAGGTGAAGGTTGTCGGGCGGTCATAGTGTTTTATAAGGGTTTCGAAGTCCTGGTTTTCAATGACCACATTCTCGCACCGCTTGGCAAAATCCTGCACGAGCGCAAACAGCGTTCTGAGCGAAAACGGCTGACAGGCAAAGGACTTGCATCCGCTGGAATAACTGTAGCGGATGAGTTTTAGGAACATGGCAGCCCTGCGCAGGTCGTGGTCGTTTCTTGCCGCCGAATACAGCGTCCGCACTTCCTTGGCGGTCACTTCGGGCAGCATTATTTCCGTGAGGTCAAGCTGTGCCTTTAGGTAGTCCTCTGTGAATTCCTCTTTTTCGAAGAACTTTTTCAGCACGGCGAAATCGTCACGGGAATTAAGGCTTAAAAAGCCGAGTTCACGGATGAACTCCATCGGACGGTCACGCATACAGCGGAACAGATTGACGAGGTTGTGGTTGTAATCGTTGAACACCTCGAATTTGTCCGGTACGGGTTTTCCCAGCAGTACCGCACCGGAGCCGCCGAACGGCTCAACATAGCGGTCACAGCCTATGGGAAACAAGGCATACAGGATATGAAGGATAGAGGTTTTGTTGCCTATCCAGGTTACGGGGGATTTTATTTTGATCACCTCACTTTGAGGCGGTCAACCGTTCTGAAAACAAAAAAGCGGTATCTTTCGTTCTCAAAACGATTGATACCGCTGTGGATTTATTGCTTATTCTGTTTTGCTTCTTTCTTTGGTGCGGAGTCTGCGTATCTCGTCCTCATAGTCGTTGATGCGGTTGATCTGCATACATCCGAGGATACAGAAGCTGACGCACCCGCCGAGAAGGAGGCCGATCATGAGCATGGCGATTTCCATTCTACATTCCTCCCATCGTTATACTTTCGTCCTCATCGGGAAATAGCTCGGCGGTTCGGATAGCGTCCTCGCCGAGTCCTCGGAGCAGGCTGTTGAAGTCCTCAATGTCGCAGCAGGAGCGGATGCCGTAATCGGCACACAAATCTCTGTAATAACCGAGCTCCATATCATCTCTGTCCATGAGGAGATTTTCATTCAGTTCGAGCCATGCCTTTTGCTTTTCCCAACATACGCAAAGCGAGGTCGGAAAACCGCCTGTTTGGTCGCACTGAAAATCCGGCGAAGTATATACCTCGCCGGATGCGTAAAGCTCTGCAGTTTTCTTTTGCAGTTCATCATAGGTCATAAGCGCATACCCATCCCTTCGTCCTCATCCTCGGATTCCTCGCTGCCCGTTATATTGACATATTCGCCGATAATGCAGAGAGCTTCGTCATAGCTGTCGCACTCATGAATGCGGCCGGTCATTTCCGTTGCCTGTTCCGCAAGTCCGTTATGGCGGAGAGTTCGGGCAGCAAGCCCCATAAGGTTGAAGATGTTTCCGTCCTCGCCGATGAGCCTGCAATCAGGTTTTATCTTGTCCGGCTCGTGCTCGGAAATAAAACCGACGAGTCTATTCGGGACATAGTCCGAAAGCCAGGTGCCGCCGAACTGTTCGTGGGAATGCAATCGCCACATGGCGAGCTTGCCCATGTCGATCTCCACACCGTCCTCAAAGGGAAAGAGGATATTTGTGAGGCTTCCGTTTTGGAATACAGAGATATTTTCAAATTTGCTGCCGTTTTTCAGAATACCTTCCTCGGTGAGCAGACCGTTGATGCCGTCGAGCCACTCCTGCGGATTACCGCCGCAGCCCTGCAAAACAAGTCCTTCCTTGCCGTTCATACGGCGAAGGTCATCGGTGGTTACGGTGCTGATGCTCATATTACATACCTCCCATCTGTAAGGTTTCGTCCTGAACTTCTTCCTCGGCAAACTCCGATACTGTCATTGTTTCGCCCAGGAAGTTCGGCTCGGTGTCCTCATCCAGCGGGATATATCCGCTTTCGCCGAAATCGAGAATATCCCGCATCAGAACAGTGCCGCCGTGGTTAACTCCGACCTTCGGCTCAATGGAGCAGAAGCGGCCGCCGTTATCGCTGTGGCGGAGGTCATAGGCATACAAGCCTTCGGGGATCTGTTCGGGCATGAGCCGTCCGTTGCTGAACAACGCTCTGCGATCAAGCACCTCAATGACATCCAGCTTTTCCTCGGTCATCGCCTGCGTTTTCAGTTCCTTTGCCTCCGGCTCATCATACGGAACGGGCTTGAACAGATGACCGTTTCGGGCGGAAATAACGCCGTAATCGGTAACGGCTGCACCAATACGGCCGAGCAATTTATCCGCTTCATTTCTCGGAAGCAGGTTTTCAAGCCACTTGCTGTCGAACTCCGTGCTTGTGTTTTCAAAAATATACTTCTTGAAGAAGGCATCCGCAGTGTCGGGTTCGGCGGTAAATTCATACCGCCACAGATTTTGTGCCGCATTCAGTGCGTCTTGAATGCTTGCCATGTTTTCGGCGTCGAGAACGGCTTTGAATTTCACCTGTTCGTAATTGCTCATAGCTGAGATACGCTGTGCAAGGGTGTTGAGCGTATAGATATCTCTCATGCTGTCAAACATATCCGAGGTGATTTGCGGAATTACCGAGTCAAAGCCATAGTACACGCAATCGCCGATATCCGCCTCATTGAATACCATGGCGTAACGGTTGAAGGCGTCTGTTTCCATCGGGAGACTAAGCCACATGGCCTTTTCTTCGGGATCGCCAATGGTATGTTCCGGCGTACCCGATACAAGCAGACGAATGGCAAAGTCCGATATCTTAGGTTCCTCGTCCGGCAATGTCACGCCGTCATATACCTCCGGTCGGTCATAATGCACGGTGGGGATATACAGCCTGCCATCAAACACGCCGTTATCGTTTTTCTGCTGCACTCTGCCGATCTGTTCCGCGTTCAAAAACGGAACGGCGCTTTCGTGGATACCTTCGAGGTCGGAAAGCAGTTCGTTTTCAAAGGCAAACCGACCGAGCTCGGAAAGATTGCTTACATTATGAGCAACGGGAACGGTGTCCAAGCCGTAGGTGCAGTTGATGAGGTCTTTGATGCTGACGGGGTTTTCGTCTGCGTCGTTGAATATCTGCTCGGTCACGGCATAAAACACGGGCAGTTCCTCGTCGGGGAGAGAAGCAAGCCGCTTAGCAAAGAAGTTCAACTCGTCCAAACTGAAAGTGTCCAAGCGGATGTCCTGCAGATCCGGCAGGATATCGCATTCGAGGATGCTGACTTCAACCGTGTTTTCTCTGCCGCCGGCACGAGTCCTTTGTATAGCGTCCTTGATTTCATAGTCCGCCGCAGGCAGCAACAATTCGGCATAATAATATCCGCCGTTAAGTGCTTTTTCGGCGGACAGTTCAAGCCTCATGATTTTTCTGTTATAGGTCATTCTCGTTTATCCTTTCGCTTTTTATCGTATTCGGCATAGCATTTTACTCCTTGATGATCTGATATTTTTCATTTACTGCTTTAAGCCGGGAAAGGATATCCACCAGCACCGGCACCATGATGCTGTTGCCTGCCAGCTTATACAGCATACTGTCGGACAGGCCGAGTTCATTTTTCAACTTGAAAAACTGCTCGTCCGAAAAGCCCATGAGTCGGAAGCACTCCTGCGGGTGTAACTTCCGAATCCATCCGCGGTGAAATATACCGTGGCGATCCACCACGGTAAGGCAATATGACGGAGCCCCGCTTGGGCGAAAGCGCGGGCCGTTCTGCCGGACGGTTTCCCGATCGGGGTTGATGACGGGATATACGCCGTCGTACTCAAAGAACACGGCAGAATGCTCTCCCTTGTGGTGGCTCATTCCCGAATCCTGCCGGGCAGTGATGCACCGCGCCGTATCGGTGAATTTTGAGTTTTCATTGTAATCCACCAGATACAGACCCGTCCTGCCTCCGAAGCCGCCACAGGAAGCCGTCTGTGTTATGGCTGCTCCGCCTGCGTCGTAGACTCGCTTTCCCTGAGGCTGATGATCTGTGAGTTCGGAAAGAGCTTTTCCGCCTTTTCTCTCGATAGGTAGTATTTCTCCGGCACATCGGGGATCAAGATATCCGACAAGGAACACGCGCTTTCTTGTTTGGGGAAGGTAAGCCGCGCCGTCAATACATTGCCATTCGCACAGATACCCCAATCGAGATAGCTCACTGAGGATCGCGGTAAAAACGCGCCCTTCGCAAATCGTGCGGATCGGGGGTACATTTTCAAAGATGAAATATGCAGGGTGTTTTGCTTCAAGTATTCGGGAAAGCTCAAAGAAGAGAGTTCCCCGTGGATCGTCGAAAGCCCTTCTTGCTCCGGCAGCGCTGAAGGCGACGCACGGGAAACCGCCGACAAGAAGGTCAAAATCAGGGATTTCATCGGTGTTGACTGCTCTTGCGTCATTACAGAAATATTCTCCTTCCGTTTTGTATAAAGTGCGATAGGTTGCGACGGCGGTGGGATCGTTGTCGCAGTAGCCCACAAAAGAAAAACCGCCGATTTGCTCGGCGGCGGTGCGGAATGCGCTCATTCCGCAGAACATATCCAAAACTTTCATCGGCATAGCTCATCCGACCGATTCCTGTTTGCTTTTTCCGTTTCACCTCTGCTTTCTCACATGGTCATATCGAAGCCCTCGGCTTCGGCCTGTTCCTCGGCAAGTTCCTCATCGGTGAGCTTGCGGAAGGAGTCCTCGCCGGGGATGATACCGAGCTGCCTGCCGTTATCAAATTTGCAGTGAACGGTGGACATATCATCCACAAACATTACGGTGCCGCGCATATCGTCCTCGACAGGTCGGGGATCGTCACCCATGTGCAAAAGCAGAATACGTGTTCCTTCGGGATAGAGCTCTTTGTATCTCTGTGCCTGTCTATGAAGGCGGTCATATTCGTTCATTTCATTTACCTCCGTGTTTTCTCTGTAAAATTCCAATTCGTAAATAACGCCGTTTTCACCGCGCTTGTCCAACACCTTAACCGCAGTGCCGTCAAAGATATATCCGCCGGCCTTGCCGAGCTCAGTGAAAAAGCCTTTGCCTCCATTGCAGTCGGAGAACCGATGGTTCGGCTCATCCTTGATTTTCGAGTAAAAGCCATTGGTCTGCACCTTTGTCACCACACGGGTCAGCCCAACGATGTCGGGGTGGTATTTGTGTCTTGTCGCTTTGAATTCCGTGCCGATTTTGATATACCGTTTCAGTTCGGCAAGGTTCTTGAACGCCATGGGCTGCGGCGGTTTTGCTTTATCTGTCATCAGTTCATCTCCATTCCGTAATATTCCTCCGGCGGTCGTAAAAAAGAGAAGTCAACCGCCTCAATGTTGTCGCAATGTCCGGCGAGGAAGCGGTCGTCCCGATCCATACGCATCGTCAGATATGCGACCTCCTCGGGAGTGGCGGTTACGGTTTCCTCGCCGCCGTAAAGATATACCTCGGCGTGTACGCTGACCTCTGTTTCCGCATCGACATTTTCCATAAAGTCATCAAAGGCTGTCCAGCCGACGAGGTCGTCGTACTCTCTCGGTATTCCTCCGACCGTGAATTCGGTTTCGTCATAGCCTGCGGTTACGGTAACCGCAGAAAACAGCAAGGCCATATATTACATCCCTCCCATCTGCATTTCGTTTTGCTGCAGGTATTCGTCAAACTCGCTCTCGGTCATCATGGCGTAGTCATCGCCGCTGTTCCAGAAGGAGACGAACAGTTCACCGTCCATCGTATCAATGGGCTGCTGCTCGAAGCCTTCGCCGAGGCCGTCTGAGCACTGACCGGTGAGCCAGTCCCGAAGTACTTCCGTTTCCTCTGCCGTGAGCGCTTCCTTGAGGCTGCAATCAATTCGTCCGAACAGCTTGTCGCCGTGTAATTCCACCGACCATACAGCCGAGGTCAGCTTTTCACTCACGCCGTCATCCTTATTATAGTAGGTTGCCATATCGTTTTCGTCATTGGCGGTGTAACGCTTCAATGCGTCGCTGATTTCATCTGCGCTGTCGGCAAGGTAGGAATCGCCGACCGTGAACATATCTCCGTCGCCCTCGTCGATGTTGCCGACAAGCGGACAGAAGAACACAGCCTTTACGGGACCGGCGTCCTGCGTCATCTGACGGACGGCGTTGATTACTTCATCCATTGAGCCGTACTGGTCATAGAGGATATTCTGTTCCAGTTCCTCTTTGATGTCCTCGCTTGCCGCCCCAATAACAAGCGTCAGCATATTGGCATCGGCGATGGTATTTCTCTCATTCAGCGTGAGGAGCAGATGCTGACCGAAGTCACTCTCACTGAACAGCTTTACGCCGATGTCCTCGTCCTCCTTGTCGGTCAGCGGGATTTGCTTCGGTGATTTCATAATGCCGACAGATTGCAGCTTTTCATAGAGGTCATAAATACTGCGAGGGAAATCCAGCACAAGTGTGTTTTCTCTGTTGCGGATAATTGCGGTGATCATATTTACATTCCTCCCATCGTCATAGGCTCGTCCTGATATAAGATGTCAAGCAGGCTTGTGTCGGTGTCGTTGTAGATAAAGCCGTTGCAAACAAATTTGCCGTAAAATTTATCCGAGATATATTCTCCGAATCCTTCATAGTCGAAATAATCTTCCATTTCAAGATCAAGGATATATCTGTCCTCGGTTTCGGTAAAAAATCTTCCCACCTCGGCATAGCTTGTTGCTCCCTCAATGAAAGTAAAGCACCCGATATTCCTTGCCAGCCTTGTAAGCTGCTCGGCGTCCTCGGCTTCGGCATATTCCGCCACCGACCACAGCTTTTTCAGATCCATATCCGCCGTATTAACGGCGGCGGTCAGCCGGTTCAGTTCGTATACGCCTTCCTCGGAGGCAATCTCACGGAATCGCCCGAACCATTCGGGGCTGTCGGTATTGAAGTCCTCCAGCGTAATTTTCACCTCATCCGCTGTTGTGCCGAGCCTTGCAAACGCCTTGTCGATGGCTTCCTCCTCACAGGGAAAATACAGATACTCGGTTTTGCCGCCATACTCGGCCTTGGCAACGCAAAGCACCCCCGGATCATACAAATACGCTGGGAAGGTCTGTCCGTCGTATGACCGTTGGAACGGCGTGTTTTCGTCCACGAACAGCATTCCGTGTTCGGTAAATATGCCATTGCCGGACTGTATCAGCTCCCGTCCGAGCTGCGCATATTTCGGGTCATCCTCATCGTGTGCCGGTATGCAGCCGTTGACCGTGAGCAGATACTCTCTGGCGATTTTGCCCATGTCACCGATATCCCGAATCAGCGGATAGCGATTGAGATTAAAACTCAAATTGATGAGGTCGGGCAGAGTGTCGAGGCCCTCTAATTTCATTGCTTCGTAAAACTGATATTCCTCATCGCCGAAGAAGCTGTCCATGCGCTTTCCGAGGAAATTGACTTCATCGAGGTTAACGAATCGGTCTTGCAGGCAGCCGAGTTCCTCGGGGAATACGACCTCGGACACATACAATTCCAGCGGTCGTACCTGCTCTGCGCCGATCTCGGCAAGCGCCTCTTGCAATGCCTTTTCGGTGCAGGGAAAGCGAAGGTCGGTCTGGCTGTTGCCGTATTTGATTTTCAGTTTAATCATGGCAATTCTCCTTGATGGCTGCGAGTCCGAAGCGGCGGATTGCCATAGCGTTGCAGATGGTGCGGAACAGCATAGGCGGAACAAGGTCGGCATCCGACAGATCCGACACGGTAATATGCTTTGTGCCGAGCGTCAAGTCCTTTGCCGCACAGTAGAGGGTGTAGGCTCGTTCGGTGCAGTTATTGAGCTTGATGTTCTCAAAGAACACACAGCCGTTAATTATATGGTGCTTGCAGCAGCTCCACAGTCTTTGGTCGGCGGTGAGCAGATACAGCGCCGAAAGCAATGCGTAATTTGCCTTGGCGATGTTCTTGGCGACAAGCGTAAATCTTGCCCGATGCTTTTCATTTATATATGTCATGGGGTTTTCCTCGCTTTCTATATATTCGTTGAATCTCTTGCGGAAAGGCGGACAGCGTATCTGCCTCATGGTGGCTGTCAGTATTTCCGTGGGTGTGGCAGCGGTTGTTGTGATGAATAGCTGTGCTTCGGTAAAACGGAAGCCCACGCCTCTCGGTGCAAAATTCGGAACGGTCATCATCAGCCGTTCCATGCGTCTGTCATATGGATTAACTGAAAATATGGTCATTGTCTGTTCTCCTTGCTGTGAAATAAAAAAGCCCTCCGGTTTTTGTGTAACCGAAGGGCGATTGATAGTATTACATATTCTGTTGTGGGGCTGCTGTCTGTTCAAAGGTCGGCGGCTCGGCTTCGAGGGAGGGATATCCGTCCGTGAGCTTTTCTTGGAGCTTATCCAGCTGCCGTTCCTGCTCATAGGTCAGTGTTTCGCAGTTGCCTTTGGCAAAGTCCACACAGCGACAA
>QWCE01000630.1_pt1 | contig 68339 bp, 57 predicted proteins | sample 1972531 | NCBI WGS metagenome assembly QWCE01 (sample SAMN09866716, study PRJNA288562) | Human gut metagenome isolate term4_stool, whole genome shotgun sequencing...
ATAGAAAATAAATTTATAATATTTTAAGATAGGAATTAAAATGGAATTTGTTGAAAAATGGGGAACAGATGTTGATACAGCTGTAGATTTGGCCCTTGATGAACTCAAAACCACTAGAGATAAGGTTGACGTTGAAATCTTAGAAGAGCCATCTAGAGGTTTTTTTGGAATCGGATCTAAGCTCGCATTAGTTAGAGTTAAAATAAAGGATGAGCCAAAAAAATCAGAAGCTAAAAAGAATACACAAAAAAAATCAGATAAATCGGATAATTTAGATAAAAATTATAGAAAATCCAGCATTAAAAAGACAATCAAAACTGAGGAAAAACCTAATTCTGCAAAAGATACATACCAGGATGAAAATAAGATTAATAACGATGTAGATAATATCAAAAAAGAAGAGAAATCTGACATAAAAAAAGATACATCTTCTTTAGATACAATCCTTGCTGACAAAGTACCTTATCCTGAGGAAAATATTGCAGTACCTTTTCTCAAGGATGTGACTGAAAAGATGGGAGTAGAATTAGAATTTACTCCATATAAGTCTAATGGCTATATATTTATTGATATATCAGGTAAGGACACGGGTACTATTATCGGAAAAAGAGGACAGACGCTTGATTCAATACAGTACCTTACAAACCTCGTGTTAAATAAAAACAAAGAAGAATATCAACGAGTAATACTAGACGCTGAAAATTATAGAACAAAAAGAGAAAAGACTTTGGAACAGCTTGCACACAGACTTGCCGGTAAAGTTGTAAGGACTGGAAGAACTCAAAAATTAGAGCCTATGAATCCATACGAAAGGAAAATAATTCATACTGCTCTTCAAGATGATTCGAGAGTAATGACAAGAAGTGAAGGCAAGGACCCATACCGAAGGGTTATAGTGGAGCTTAAATAACAATTAACCCGCAGTATTTGCGGGTTTTTTAATAAGAGGAAATATGAATAGTTTATATGATGATGGTGATACAATTGCTGCGATTTCTACCCCTATAGGTGAAGGTGGTATTGGCATTGTCAGAATTTCTGGCGACCAGTCACTTGAGATATTATCAAAGATTTTTGAACCTGCAAATCGTGATATTAAAAGGAATACCAAAGATCAACTCTCGATACCTAGTAGGGTTTTGACATATGGAAAAATCTACGATACAAAACGAAATCTAATAGACGAAGTTCTTGTATCATATATGAAATCCCCCACTACATATACAGGAGAAGAAACGGTTGAAATAAATTGTCATGGAGGCATTATACCTCTCAGAAATATTTTAAATACCATTATCAGTCTAGGTGCACGCCCCGCAGAAAGAGGAGAATTTACAAAGCGAGCGTTTTTAAATGGCAAATTGGATCTTGCACAAGCTGAAGCAGTAATGGACTTAATTTCAGCAAAGACTGACAAATCGTTTAACGTTGCAATGACTCAGTTACAGGGTCGTCTTTCAGAACACATCCGTTTGATACGCAGTTATTTTGTTGATTTGTTAGTTCAGATTACAGTCAATATAGACTACCCCGATGAAGATATAGAAGAATTGACATATTCGAATATTTTGGAATCATTGCACAAAATAGCCGCGTTTTTAAGTGAATTGTCCGCATCATCAGAAAGGGGAAGAATACTTCGCGAGGGCTTAAGGATTGCAATCGTTGGGAAACCTAATGTAGGGAAGTCTTCCATTTTGAATGCACTTTTGTATGAGGATAGAGCCATTGTAACCAATGTGCCTGGTACTACAAGAGATATTATTGAAGAAACTATAGATGTTAGGGGTATTCCCGTTGTAATCACTGATACTGCAGGCATTCGAGATACTGATGATATTGTTGAAAGAATTGGAGTTGAAAAATCAAAGCTTTCGATTGAAAGCTCAGATTTGATATTCTTTGTTTTAGATGCAGCTCGCAATATTGATGAAGAAGATGATAGAATTTTTTCTCATATAATTGACAAGAATCATATTATTTTGATTAATAAAAATGATATAGACGATAAAAGTATTTCTGTAGGAGATGTTAAAGCGCATTTTAACAAGGATGCGACCGAGATATCTGCCATTAGAGATGATAGTATTAAAGAGATAGAAGCATTAATAGAAGATTATGTTAACAGCAAGTCATCAGGGTTCGCCGCTTCACAAAATTTTATGATTACTAATGCTAGGCATAAAAAGCTTATTGACGATAGCATTTTAGCTATTTCAGATGCAATTAAATCAACAGAAGCGTTCGAGCCGCTTGAAATTATAGAAATTGATGTCAATCACGCTTACGAGCTTTTGGGTGAGCTTATTGGAGAAACGACGACAGGCGATATAATCGATAGGGTATTTGAAAGGTTTTGCCTAGGCAAGTAATGTCGATTAAGTAGGATAGTCGATAAATAGTCGAAAAAAGAGGATAATAAGAGAAAAATAAATAGCTGTTTTAGGCAGCTTTGAGGGTTATACTAATGAATAAATCAGATTCTGTGTTAGAGAATAAAGTTAATATTGCTAATAAAACATCTATTGAAAAAGAAAAAAACCTCATGGGGAAATTTGATGTCATCGTTGTGGGTGCTGGTCATGCGGGCTGTGAAGCTGCTTTGGCGTCAGCACGTATGGGCTTGAAAACTTGTCTTTTTTCTATGAACCTGGAAGCAATTGCAATGATGCCATGCAATCCTTCAATTGGCGGAACTGGAAAGGGCCATCTGGTTAGAGAAATTGATGCTCTCGGTGGTGAAATGGGGATTAATATAGACAAATCCTTTATTCAAAGTAGAATGCTCAACACTTCTAAGGGGCCAGCGGTTCACTCCTTGCGAGCACAGGCTGACAAGGCGCTCTACCATACAGAAATGAAGAAAACACTTGAAAAGCAGGAGAATCTTTTTCTTAAGCAGGCTGAAATAGTTGAGCTTATTGTAACCGAGGGTACAGTTAGGGGTGTAGTTACACAAACTAATTCTATATATGAGGGAAAGGCAGTTGTTTTGTGCACTGGAACATTTTTGCGTGGCAAAATATTTATAGGAAACTCCTCTTATTTTAGTGGACCTAACGGATTATCGCCATCGATGCTGCTTGCTGATAACCTCAAAAAATATGGAATTTCAATGCGTAGATTCAAAACGGGTACGCCAGCCAGATGCCTTTCTTCATCACTAAATTTTGAAAACATGTCTGAGCAGAAAGGCGACGAGGAAATTGTTCCATTTTCTTTTATGAACGATTCCTTGGAAAAAAATCAGATTTCCTGTTGGCTTACATATACGAATGAAAAAACGCATGACATAATTAGGCGCAATTTTCACAGGTCAGCATTGTTCGGGGGCGAAATCGAAGGAATAGGTGCTCGCTATTGCCCTTCAATAGAGGATAAGGTGAATCGTTTTTCAGATAAGCCAAGGCACCAGACCTTCATTGAACCAGAGGGTCTTGATACGGAGGAGATGTATATCCAGGGAATGTCAAGCAGCCTCCCGGAGGATGTGCAGTATGATTTTTACAAAACAATTCCCGGCCTAGAGGATTTGATTATCACAAGACCTGCATACGCTATCGAATATGATTGCATAGATCCGATAGAACTTAAACCGTCTTTGGAACATATGAAAATAAATGGGCTATTTTGTGCTGGTCAGTTTAACGGAAGCTCGGGTTATGAGGAAGCTGCGGCACAGGGACTTTTGGCAGGAATTAATGCCTCACTTCTTGTAAAAGAAAAAAATCCTCTTGTTCTGAAAAGAAACGAGGCTTATATTGGCGTTCTAATCGACGATCTCGTAACAAAAGGTACTAATGAACCTTACAGAATTATGACCAGCAGAGCGGAATATAGGCTTGTTTTAAGGCAAGACAACGCTGATACTCGTTTGACAGAGCTAGGATATCAGATTGGACTTGTTAGTAGGGAACGTTATGAAAAATATTTACAGAAAAAGCATAATGTTGAGCTGGAAATCAAAAGGCTTGAAAATACTAGCATTAAGCCCGAAGTTGCGAACAAAATAATGGAAAAAACTGGGAATGCACCCGTGTCCGGGTCTATTTTACTTTCAGAGCTTTTAAAACGACCGAAGATAACATATGAGTTGATAGCTTCTATAATCGATGAAAATAATATTGAATGGCCAAAACTCACTAGACACGAAAAAATGGAAGTGGAAGTTAGTATCAAGTATGCTGGGTATATCAATAAGCAGCTTGCGCAAGTCGAGCGATTTAAAAAACTTGAAAATAAAAGCCTAGACATGAATATTGATTATAGCAAAATAGAAGGGCTTAGAATAGAAGCAGCTCAGAAGCTAGATGCTATCAAGCCTATTTCGCTAGGGCAAGCCTCTCGAATTTCTGGCGTATCTCCCGCAGATATCAACGTTTTGCTGATATGGCTAAGCAAGAAGAGGAGAGTAAAGAATGAAAAATAACTCCTCAAATTATATATGTAATCTCATCACTCTTTCGAGCAAGTTAGGTATTGATATTAATCATGAGCAGGCGAAAAAGCTTATTTCCTACATGTCATATATACTTGATTGTAACCAATATATTAATCTGACGGCAATTACTTATGAGGACGAGTTTATTTTAAAGCATCTTATTGATTCTATGATAATTTCAAAATTAAAAGAGTATGCCTGTGCCAAAACAGTTATTGACATAGGAACGGGTGCAGGTTTTCCGGGCATCCCACTCGCTGTTTTGAGTAGTGAGAAACAGTTTCTTCTAGTAGATTCTCTTTTAAAAAGAGTTAAAATTGTCAATGATGGAATTAATCTTTTGGGGTTATCTAACGTGTCGACAGTCCATGCGAGAGGAGAAACTCTTGAGAAAAATACGCCATTTAAAAATGGTGCAGACCTTGTAATTGCAAGAGCTGTGGCAAATATGGCTAAACTTGCAAAATACACTTTACCGAATGTAAAAAAAGATGGATTCCTCATTGCGTTAAAGGGACCGAGCATAGATTGTGAACTTCAGGAATCACAAGATATTATAAGAAAACTAGGGGGAAAGATTATAAGAGTAGAAGATCTGTCTTTTGGAGAATTAAGGCATAATGCAGTTATTTGTAAAAAAATAAAGTAGAGAATCATCAAATTTTTGCAAGGAAATATAAAACCGTTTGTAGGGGAATAAAAAAGTTTCACGTGAAACCTTTAAAAATGCTCCGCCCCTTTGGGACATGCATTTTTGTAGCATTTTTGTGTATTTTATAGTATAATCAAAGATAGAATTTGTTTTAGGAGGAGAGTGTTTTGGGCAAAGCAATAGCAATTTTTAATCAAAAAGGTGGGGTAGGAAAAACGACAACTAATATAAATTTAGGAGCCTGCCTGGCAATGAAAAATAAGAGAGTTTTGATGCTGGACATAGATCCTCAAGGTAACAGCACGAGTGGGGTCGGAATTTCTAAAAGAGATCTTGACTATACGGTGTATGAACTGCTTATAGATAATAATTTTAAGACAAAAAATGCAATTAGGGGCACTTCCATTAAGGGATTAGATATTATTCCTGCAAGTGTTGATCTGGCAGGCGCAGAAATAGAGCTAGTTGCTCTTGAGGGAAGAGAACGCCGCTTAAGGAATGCGATTGAACAGGTTCGTGATGAATATGACTATATTTTCATTGATTGTCCTCCTTCTCTTGGTTTGCTTACTATTAACTCTCTGACTGCAGTTGAAAGTGTTTTAGTTCCAATTCAGTGTGAGTTTTATGCTCTTGAGGGCGTAAGTCAGCTTGTGAATACGATAGAGTTAATTAAGAGAAATTTAAATAAAAATCTTGAAATCGAAGGTGTAATTCTTAGTATGTTTGATGGGAGAACTAACTTGTCTGCTCAGGTTGTTCAAGAAGTTAAAAAATATTTTGGATCAAAGGTATACTCTACAGTTATTCCAAGAAATATAAGATTGGCTGAAGCTCCAAGCTACGGAATGGCAATAACAGAATATGACCCGAAATCAAAGGGTGCAGAGGCCTACATGGATTTTGCAGATGAGTTTTTAGAGTGGGAGGCGGAGCGTAATGAAAAGTAGAAAAGGCGGACTTGGAAAAGGTCTCGACGCTCTTTTTGATAACAGAGCTCCTATTCTTGAATCTGAGGAGAATGAAAAATCAAATTCCTCTAATGATAAAAATGAAGATACTGCAACAAAAGTAATATATATTGATATCAATCAGATAAAACCAAATGAAAATCAGCCTCGTAAACACTTTAATGAAGAAAAAATTAAAGAATTAGCGTCTTCAATTATAGAGCATGGGATAATTCAGCCTCTGGTTTTAAGAAAAATTGACGAAAAAAGATACGAAATAGTAGCTGGAGAACGAAGGTGGAGAGCCGCAAGGGCAGCAGGACTTGAAAGAGTACCATCAATAATAAGAGATTTCACAGACGAAGAGAATATGATAATTGCTATCATTGAAAATATGCAAAGAGAAGATCTTAACTCTATTGAAGAGGCTGAAGGTCTGAGGCAGATGATAGAAACTTATGGCTTCACACAAGAAGAAGTGAGTAGAAGCGTCAGCAAAAGCAGACCGTATATTACCAATGCCCTAAGACTTTTGAAACTGCCTGAAAAAATACAGGAAAAACTTGCGAATGGGCAAATTTCACCTGGTCATGGCAGAGCTCTTTTGGCAGCAAAAGACAAAGCATATCAAGAAAAACTATGCGATAGGATTATAAATGAGGGATTATCTGTCAGAAAAGCCGAGGAACTTGCAAATCGTTTCAAGTCAAATAAGGCTGTGAAAACAAAGAAATCAAAAGATGTTAATATACTGCAGGTTGAAAGAGATCTAAAAGAAATATATGGTACAAAGATCTCCATTGTTAATAAGGGGAAAAAAGGCCTATTAAAGATTGAATACTATGGGGAAGATGAACTCAATAGGCTCATTGACCTGCTAAAGATGGCGAAATAGACAATAAAATTTTGACTTTGTTTCACGTGAAACTATAAATCGGAGGCAATAACAACAATGGATGATTTGAGCAACAAAAACAGTTTGATGATACTAGAGAATGACGAAACTAATAGTATTAAAAAAAAGACAAGCATTAAAGGGTTAGATACACCATTTCCGACTTGTATTGTTGGCAGCAATGGTAAAATAAGTTCAGCAAATCAATTTATTGATAAGGTTTTCCTTTATGATGCCCTGGAGGAGAAGGATTTCTTTGCATTAACTGGTGTTAAATTGGAGACTTTAGAAGAGATTTGTAAGGAAAACCTATACATTACTATAGAACGAAACAAATGTATCTTTAGATTGCTTGTAGCAACTACAGAAACTGGATCATACCTTGTTACCTTTGAAGATGTGACAGCGTTTGAGGAACTCCGTTTAAAGTATATCGGCAATCGAAATTGCATGGGTAAAATCAGCATCGATAACTATGAGGAGCTTCAAAATAGGGTCTCAGCTGAGCAAAGGAATCAAGCTATTAACACAATTATTAGTTTGATAACAGAGTGGTCTCAGGATATGAAGGCATCACTAAATAGAATAAAGGAAGACGAGTTTTTACTTTTTTTTCCATTTTATAAATTGGAGCATGCTGTTGAAAATAAATTTGAGATACTTGATAAGGTGAGAAATGTTGATACTGGTGCGGATTTCCCATTGAGCTTAAGTATTGGCGTTGGAATAAGCGAAGACAACATGCAAGAAACGGAAAATCTTGCAAATAGTGCGATTGATCTTGCACTTGGTAGAGGAGGCGACCAGGCTGTTATCAAAACGGATGACAAAACCACTTACTATGGAGGAAAAACTCAAGCAAGAGAAAGATCAAACAAGGGAAAATCACGGATTATAGCTCATGCACTCAAGGTACTTATTTCACAAAGCGAGCAAATTTTTATAATGGGACATAGAAATGCTGATATGGATGCATTTGGCTCGTCACTAGGAGTATTTAGAATTTGCAAACTTGAAAACAAGGACAAGGATATTACCATAGTTGTTTCAACGGTAAATAAGTCGCTTAAGGACATCTATGAGAGTGCAGAGGATATGGAAACATATAAATTTGCAAATGGAGAAAGGGCACTTGAACAAATAGGAGAGAACGCATTAGTTATAGTAGTAGATACACACAGATCAAGCTATGTAGATTGTCCTAAGCTTCTTGAAAAAGCCAAAAATATCGTTGTTATTGACCATCATAGAAGAGCCGAGGATTTTATTAAAAATCCTACATTACATTATCTAGAATCATATGCATCATCAACAGCGGAACTCGTTACGGAAATTTTGCAATACTCGGGAGAAAAAAAGCTTCTAGTTAAGCTTGAAGCAGAAGCTCTATTAGCAGGAATGACAATAGATACAAACCGATTTGCTGTAAAAACTGGCGTAAGAACTTTTGAAGCAGCTGCATATTTAAGACGTTCTGGAGCAGATACAACGGAAGTTAAGAGGTTCTTTCAGACTGATCTTGAATCATTTAGAATTAAATCAAGGTGTATAAGTGATGCAAAGTTTTATGATGAAGGTATTGCGATGTCAATATGCAAAGGCGAGAATGAAGACGTTCAAGTAATTAATTCAACCGTTGCGGATGAATTGTTGACAATTAAAGGAGTTAAGGCCTCTTTTGTCGCAGGAAGAAACCAGCAGGGAACGACAGTAATCAGTGCACGGTCACTTGGAGATATGAATGTTCAGATTATTATGGAAAAGCTTGGCGGAGGTGGTCATTTAACCACAGCTGGTGCACAGTCTGAAGAATTATCACCTGAGGAAATCATTGAAAAAGTAAAAGAATTAGTGCTGGATATCTCATAAGACGCTACGACTAAGGTGCTATAGATAAAGTTCTATAACTAATAAACTACAGCAAAGCTCTACAGAAGTAGAAGAAAAACGCTACAACAAAACAGCAATGTATCAAATAACATATAAATAGAAAATAGAAACATGGAGGTAAGACATGATAGTAATATTAAAGAAAGATGTAAAAGGAACCGGTAAATCCGGAGATGTAATAAAAGTAAGTCCAGGATATGCTAGAAACATGCTTATACCAAGAGGTCTTGCTGTAGAGGCAACCGAAGGGAATATAAGAAATCTTGAAAAACAAAAACAAATCCAAAAGGAAAATGAGGCTATAGAGAAAGCAAAAGCCGAAGAAATTGCACTAAAACTTTCAAAGGGAAATATTGTAATAAAGACTAAGGCTGGAGAAGGCGGAAGATTATTTGGTTCAATAACAAACAAAGACATTTCCGAAGCTATAGAAAAACAACTTGAGATCAAAATTGATAGACGAAAAATTGTTTTGGAGAATCCTATAAAAGAACTTGGGGAAGTTAATGTTGAGGCTAAGCTTTATCCTGAAGTAATCGGTAAATTTACAGTAGAAGTAAAAGAGGAAGTATAATGGCAGGTAGGGTACCACCACAAGACTTAAATGCTGAGAGAACAGCACTGGGAGCGATTCTTTTGCGGGGAGAGGAGACCTTTACGGACGTCTCAGACTATGCGAGGGAAGACGATTTTTATGACCCTAACAATCGTGAGATTTTTGCGGCTATAGTTGACCTTGCAAAGAGCAATTCACCGATTGACCAAATTACTGTGTCAGAGCAGCTTAGCAAAAGAGGGACACTAAAAACCGTTGGAGGCAGAGCATATATTGGAAGTCTTTCGTCCGATGTGCCATCTGTATCAAATGCGTCAGAGTATGCAAAAATCATTCACAACAAAGCAGTTTTGCGCACATTAATTAAAATTGCAGGCGATATTGAAGCTCAAAGCTATGATGCAAATCTTCCCGCGGAAACTATACTGGAAAATGCAGAAAGCGCAATTTTTGAGATTGCAAAGGCCCGTCAAAAACGTGACTATACAATGATAAGCGAAGTTTTGATCGCAAATATGACTAGAATAGATGAGGCATGTAAGAATGAAGGAAATGTAGGTCTTGAAACTGGATATATAGACCTTGATAAACGCATAGGAGGATTTCAAAAAGGTACGCTTAATATTATAGCGGCAAGGCCAGGCATGGGTAAAACAGCACTTGCACTAAATATTGCAAAAAACGTAGCTAAAAGAGGAGAATCTGTTCTAATTTTTTCGTTAGAGATGGCAAAGGAAGAATTAGGATCAAGACTACATTCTATGGAGGCTCGAGTTAGTTCCACGAAGCTTAGAACAGGTGATTTGATGATAGAAGACTGGGAACAACTCAACCAAGCAGTGGATGATTTATACGAAAGCAAGCTTGCAATCGACGAAACAGCTGCAATTTCAATTTTGGAAATGAAGAATAAGTGCAGAAGATTCAAAGCGAAAAATGGTTTGGACCTTGTAATAGTTGACTACCTGCAGCTCATGGAAGCTGAGGGCGAAAACCGACAGCAGGAGGTTAGTAAACTATCGAGAAACCTTAAACTTATGTCAAAAGAAATGGATTGTCCATTTTTGGTGCTATCTCAACTTTCCAGAGGTCCTGAGGCTAGAAACGATAAAAGACCACTTTTGTCAGATCTCAGAGAATCTGGGTCAATAGAACAAGATGCTGATATTGTTATGTTTTTATATAATGATGAATATTACAACGGTGAAGAATCAGACGAGAGAGGTATAACAGAGGTTCATATTGCAAAGCACAGAGCAGGACCTACGGGCACAATCAAGCTTGGATGGAGATCGGAATATACAGAGTTTGTGAACCTTACAAGCGAAGAAGCGCTTAGGGGAATATAATGAAATACGTAATTGAAGAAACTAACGATTTCTTTCTCAACGATACCGCTATTGAGAATTTATTTATAAGTGAATATATTGTAAGTGCTCCAGGAGATTATGTTAAAGTATATCTTTTTGGCGCGATGTGTAGCCAAAATAATATTACTCTTGAAACAAAAGTAATGGCTTCTACACTAGGAATATCTGAAGACAAAGTTTTAAAAGCCTGGGAATATTGGGAAACTATGGGAGCAATCAAACGACTTTACATCGGAGACAGTGGAGAACTTGATTTTTCCGTACAATTTCTCAAGCTAAAAAACCATTTTTTCTCGATAGGTCTTGAAAAGAAATCAAGCAGTGAGGATCAAAACGCGGATAATTCCAACAAACCAGATGAGTCTGCAAATGTTTTTGGGAATGAAGAAGTAAAGACACTTATTAAAAATATCGAAAAAACAATAGGCACTAATATGACCACTTATGGCTTTGAAGCTATCATTAGACTTATAAATGAAAAGCATGCTGCAATAGATATGATAGACTATGCTGCACAGTATTCAAATAATCGACAAAAGGGCGATATGCGTTACATTGTAAGAGTGGTAGAAAATTGGCTTGAAAAAGGAATTAGAGATAGGGAATCTGCGGTTAATTATGTCAGAGAGCACGATGAGAGATATTTTGTATACTCTGTTATTATGAAAAATCTTTTTGGATATGATAGGCCACCAAATCAGGGTGAAAAAGAGATGATGAACAGGTGGCTTGATGATGAAGGGTATTCGCTAGAAAGAATTATCAGTGCATGCAAGAAGACAACGGGAATTAGGGAGCCTAATTTTAATTATGTAAACAAGGTTTTACAAGGTATGCGTGATGATGAGGGGAAGAAGGAGAACATATTAAACCAAGAAGCTGAAGTAACTCCTACTGTTTTGGAGCAATATTTAAGATTTATAAGAGCGGAAGCTCAGGAACAAGCAAAGAAACGAGCAGCAGATATCTTCAGGAAATATCCTGATGTAAAAAATATTGAAAGGCGACTTCAAGAGGCTTATAGGGAAAGAATAATCAAGGGCTCAAAAGGTGGAGTGGCAACACGTGCCGAGTATGACAAAATGATTGAAGACTTAAAGGTGCGAAAACAAAAGTTGCTTGATGAAGCAGGTCTTGTCAGTGACTATCTTGAGCCATCATATAAGTGCGAGATTTGCTCGGATACTTGTCTTACAAACGATGGAGTTTGTAAGTGTAGACCAATCCGAATTTCAGAAGCTAGAGATTGGCTTAAAGAAATTAATGCTAAAAGATTCTAAAGAAGGGGTATCAGTGATGCAAAAGAGGGTTAGATACAATTGGTTGAGAATTATCGTAATATCAATTATCGTAGTATCATTGATTTATGGCATTTTTATTGTAAAGAATATGTCGAAGCTACTTTCTGAAAACTCAGAATTAAAAAAACAAAATACAGAGCTAACAAAACAGAAAAAAAGCTTGGAAAATGAGCTTAAGAACGTAAATAAACCAGAGTATATTGAGGAGCAAGCCAAATTGCAGCTTAAGCTTATAAAGCCAGGCGAAACTTTATTTATCCTTGGAGAAGAGAACGCTTTGCCCGGATATGAGGAAAAACAAAATAAAGAAAAAGATAACTGAGAAATGAATGATAAAAATAATAGAGCTTTTAATGACGATAAAAAGCCTAGGGTAGATAAAAAGCCTAAAATAAAAGAGGCAATAGTTGTTGAAGGTAGAGATGATACACTTGCGGTTAGCAAGGCTGTGGATGCAATTATAATAGAAACTCATGGATTCGGTCTTAGCGACAAGACGTGGAAAATTCTTGATAAAGCATACCGAGAAAGGGGTCTGATAATTCTAACGGACCCTGACCATGGCGGAAAAAGCATAAGAAGAAAAATATTGAATCGATTTCCAGGAAGCAAGGAAGCATTTGTATCCACGGAAAAGGCAAGCAAAAATGGGGATGTGGGCATAGAGAACGCAGCCCCTGATGATATTTGGGAAGCATTAAGCAAAGCCAGAGCGAGCCTTGCACCCTCAAGCGGGGAAAGAACAAAAGAGCGATATAAAAATAGCTATGAAGAGAGCCACAAGGAGCAATATAAAGATACCCATAAAGAGGGCTATGATATGAGCTTGCTTGTTAAGTGGAATCTGGTTGGAGAATCGAATTCCCGAAAGCGAAGAGAAGTATTTTGTGACAATCTAGGTATAGGATATAGCAACGCAAAAGGGTTGTTAAAAAAACTCAATCAATATGAGATTAATCAAGAAGAAATCGCGAGTGCTCTTAGCAGCATTTACTGCAATGATATTTTAGAGGAAAAATGAAACCATATACGAGGAACGCGGTCAGGGAAATCAGCGAAAAGCATGGATTTCGACGTGCTGACAGCTTGGGACAGAATTTTTTAGTTGATAGGAACATAATTGAGAAAATAATTGACGCGGCAGAATTGACAGAAAATACCCTTGTTATCGAGATTGGACCCGGGATGGGGGCTTTGACGCAAGTGGCAGCGGAGAAAGCAGGCAAGGTGATTGCGGTAGAAATTGATCGACATTTGATTCCCGTGCTAGGTGAGGTTGTTGGACATCTAGATAATGTTGAAATTATTAACCAGGATATTCTCAAAACGGATATAAATGAATTAATTGAGTCAGAGAAGAAAAATTTTGCTACTTCAGATCACGAGATTGATAAGGTTGTAATTTTAGGAAATTTGCCGTATTATATTACAACGCCGATAATTATGGGGATTCTCGAAAGACAAATCGAGATGGATACAATGGTTATTATGATGCAAAAGGAGGTTGCGGAAAGAATTGTTGCGGAACCTGGCGGTAAGACGTATGGAGCATTATCAATAGCTTGTCAATTTTTTTGTGAAACGAATTATGTCACGACGGTTCCGAGGACAGTTTTCCAGCCACAGCCGAAGGTCGATTCAGCTGTTTTAAGGCTCGACAAAAGAACCGAATTGCCATGGGAAATCGGCGCAGGTGGACGGAAGCTTTTTTTTGAGGTTGTCAGAGCCGGATTTAATCGAAGAAGAAAGACGCTTTTAAATGCACTCACCGCACTTGGAATAGACAAGACAGAGCTTAGGAGCATATTGGACGAAGCAGGAGTTGAGCCAAGCCGGAGGGCGGAGACCTTATCAATTCAGGAGTTTGCAAATGTCGCAAACGCAATAGGAATACAGAGGGGGCTTTAATGGACAAGGAAAACAAAGAAAATATAAATATCGAAGTTAAGAGCATTAAAGATATCAAAAATATATTTGACAGATATAGGCATGGATTTTTAGGATTTTGTGTTATACACGCATTTCTTCTTAACTTGTTTCTGGAAACTCTTGCCAGAAAGGGCGTATCGTGGGCTGGTGGATTTTTGTTCCTAGTCAACTCGCCAATAGTATTTTTTTATAACACCCTTATAATATTCGCAACGCTCTCGTTTGCCGCACTTTTCAGGCGACGAACGTTTGTAATAACAATAATTTCAGCTTGTTGGCTTGCAATCGGTATTGCAAATGGAATAATCCTGACCCAGAGAATGACACCTTTTACCGTAAAGGATTTGAGTGCTATTACAGAGGGAGCGACCCTTATCACAAACTACCTCTCGAAATTCCAGATTGTGCTTATTGCGATTGGACTTGTTTTGCTCGTGGTCGGAGTTGTATTTCTGTTCATCAAGGGCCCGAAAAAGAAAGAAAAAATTAACTATAGACGCAATGTGGCAGGGTTTATCCTCGTCTGCGTATTTACGGGCGCGGCTACAATGGGAGTAATTAACCAAGGCATTGTAAACACCTTCTTTGGAAACCTTGCCTACGCATACAGAGATTACGGAATACCATATTGCTTCATCAGCACATGGGTCAATACTGGAATTAGAAAGCCGGACAACTACTCAAAGGAATCCGTCGACAAAATACTCGCTTCGGCAGGACTATCCGAACGAAAAGCAGACTATTTTGTTAAGGGGGATGCCGCAGACAGTAAGAAATATCCGAATATAATATATTTGCAGCTTGAATCCTTTGTGGATCCTCAGCTTTTCACGAATATACAATGCGACAAGGACCCAATGCCATACTACAGACAGCTGATGAAGGACTACTCCTCTGGACTGATTGAGGTTCCAGCTTGTGGTGCAGGAACAGCAAATACAGAATTTGAAACACTGACGGGCGTAAGTGCTAGATTCTTCGGACCAGGAGAATATCCATATAAGTCGGTGCTGACGGACAACACAATGGAGAGCACAGCATTTGACCTGAAAAAGCTAGGCTTTGGGGCACACGCTATCCACAACCATAGAGCTGTGTTCTATAACAGGCACGAAGTGTTTAGAAATTTGGGCTTTGACACCTTCACATCGGTTGAATATATGAGTGATGTCGACAAAACACCTAAGAACTGGGCAAAGGATAATGTACTTACTGGTGCAATAATGGATGCACTAAGGAGCACTGACGGACGAGATTATGTTCACACCATATCGGTACAGGGTCACGGCAAATATCCTACAGAGCAGCTTATACAGAATCCAAATATCAACATTACCGCGGCACCGAATGAGGAGCTAAAATGGAAATACGAATACTATGTGAACCAGATTTACGAGATGGACAAGTTTGTCAGCAAGCTAACTGCTGAGCTAGAAAAGTTCGATGAACCGACAGTTCTTGTGATGTTTGGCGACCACATACCGGCACTTGACATAACCGAGGAGACTTATGCACTCAAGGATTTATATAAGACACAATATGTAATATGGTCTAACTTTAAGACGGAAAAAATCGATCAAGATGTAAAGGCATATGAGCTCTCAAGTATTTTGTTTGAGAGGCTTGGAATACACGCTGGAAACATAATCCAATACGGACAAAATATAGATAGGAATAGTCCTGAGTATCTCAAAGGATTGGAAGCTTTAGCTTATGATGTATTATATGGCAAAAAGTACATGTACGGCGAAAAATCCATTGTTAAGCCGTCGGAAATGAAGATGGGTGTAAAGCCGATAAAGATACAAAAGATTGTGCAGGCAGGGGATAAGTACTACATTAAGGGCGAAAATTTCACCGAATATAGCAAGGTTACACTCGACGGCGAGCTACTCAAGACATTCTACCTTGGGTCGACGCTTCTTGGTCTTGTGGATGAAGTTGATCCGAGCAAAGCCAGTGAAATGAAGGTAAGCCAGATAGACAAGAATAGCAAGGAGATAATAAGCACGACGGAGTAGACGACAAAATAATATAAATAAGATAAGGCAACGTGAAATAAAACAACATGAAATATGATAATGTAGAATAAGGCAAGATGAAATAATGCTGTATCGACTGGTAAATCAGTTGGTACGGCATTTTTCTTGCAGAAAAAGCTAGAGCAGTGAAAATTAATACAATATATAGCAATATTAATAGATGAACCACAAAATATTGTATAGTTAATGGTACTTTGCGTATATAAAGTAGAGAGAGTGCAGAAATTTAGCTATTTGTAGATTATAATCATCAAATAATCGTTGCAAATACACATGTGGGGTAGAATAGAAACGAATATTTGTGAAAAAATTAATTTGGAGGACTTTTACGATGAAAAGAGGGTTACAAAAGATAGCAGTATTATTTCTATCTACGGTCATTTTCGTATCATACTTGCCATGGAATGTTGCATTTGCAGAGGATGAGGGCAATGCCTTTTCTCTGAATGTTATTACAGATGAGGCAGAGGGTGAAAACGGAAGGGCAAATCCTGAGGGTATAGATAATTCTCAAGAGGATAGTCAAAATGGTCAGTTTGAAAATTCTGAAGCCTCGGTGAAAGAAAATAGCGAGGAATCTAAGGCAGAAGCTTTGACAAAGACCTTGGGAAATGATGCAGAGGAAAACGACGATAATCTGTCGAAAAGTCGTAGAGCTAAAACCAGAGGAGCCAAGAGCCCTGAGGATTATTTTGTTTTCAACGAACAGACTAAGACTATCGTAGGGTATAGCTCGGATGTAAACGCACCTAAGGCTATCAAGATACTGGCTACGATAAATGGAATAAATGTAGAGCATATTAGCACTAATGCATTTGCAGGACAGCAGCTCACGGGGCTATCGTTTGAATTGCCGTCTAATTTGAAAAGCATAGGTAGCAAAGCGTTTTGCAAAACCCGTCTTTAAAGGGTGATGTGATAATACCAGAGGAAGTAACAACCATAGGCGATGCGGCATTTAGTGGTTGCAGTTCTATAACTAGTGTGACGATACCAGAGGGCGTAACGGATATAGAAACTGGCTCATTCGCAACGTGTAGTTCTTTAACAAATATTACATTACCTAGTAGTTTAACGCGGATAGGTAATAACTCATTTTATGGTTGTAAAACTCTCACCAATATACAAATACCAAATAATGTAAAAGAAATAGGCTCTTATGCATTTGCTAATTGTAGTTCTATTAAAAATATAGAAATACCAAGTTGAGTAACGAAAATAAATAGTAGTACTTTTCACTTTTGTACTTCTCTTGAAAGTGTTAAGATCCCAAGTGGGATAATAGAAATAGGCAACGAAGCATTCCTAAGATGTGAATCTCTTGAATCTATTAATTTGCCTGAAAGTTTGGAAACAATATATCCAAATGCATTTAGGGGTTGTATCTCGCTAACTTCTATGTTTGTACCAAGCAATGTGACAAAGATTCTTCCTAGTGCATTTTATGATTGTCCTAATCTTAAGGAAATTAAGATACCAAGTAAGAATCGGGGAGAAATATCTGGCGAACCATGGGATGCTTATAATGCTACAGTATATTGGAAAGATACAAAAGTGCTTGATGATTTTCTTATAGATATAACAAAAGGAGAGATCGTTAAGTATATAGGAAATAAAACAGATGTAACTATTCCTTCAAGTTTTAATATAGACGGAAAAATTTATAAGATAAATAAAATAAATGATAATGCCTTTTATGGTAATAAACAAATAGAAAAAATAACAATTGAAAAAGGCATAACAAGCATAGGAAATTCCACTTTCTACGAGTGTCGCTCACTAAAAAATATAGAAATACCAGATGGAATGCTGGATATTGGAGAAAAAGCGTTTGCTAGGTGCAACTCTCTTAACAATGTGATGCTCCCTAATAGTGTAAAGAGCATAGGAGAACAAGCGTTTGAGGAATGCAGATCTCTTGTGAGCATTAAACTACCAAATACTTTAAAAGCAATAGAATATGGAACATTTAATTATTGCAATTCTCTCGTAGATATATCTATTCCAGCAAGTGTTTCATACATGGGAAGTCAAGTATTTGAAAATTGTAAATCTCTTGTAAGTATAATGCTAACAAGTAATATAAAAGTTGTAAGTTATAGAGCCTTTGCGGATTGCGTTTCACTAACTAATATTTCAATGCAGAATGGATTAGAAATAATAGAAGAAGGTGCATTTGTAGGATGTACTTCTATTACAAGAATATATATACCAAATAGTGTAAAGAGAATTAAAGCTCGTGCATTTGAAAAGTGCGAAAAACTGAAAACCATAAATATATCCCAAAATGTAAGCGATCTATACAGAGATTGTTTTCTTGATTCAGGTATAGAAACCATATATGTAGATCAAAACAGAGCAACTTCACCCATTGCCAAAGAACAGCCTTGGGGAGCATCGAATACAACAAAGGTGTATTATAAGGGCGAATTTGTAAGTATAGATACATCTACCGAAAAGGTAAAAGGAGAATATGCTAGGAATATCAAGATAGAAGCATACATTGATAAACAGAAAATTGTGTCAAAAATAGTTATGCCAGACGGAAAGATTGTTAATGTAGGAAATCCTACATGGACAGGAGAATTTAAAGCAACCAAGAATGGCAAATATGTTTTTAAGGGCTATGATGATTCTGGGAATGAAGCTGAAAAAGTAGTAACTATAGATGATATAGGAAAACCTATTGTTTCGGCAGAAAATGCTACAATTGACTACGAGCCAAAGAAAATAACCAAAACGGAGCTTTACAAATTATTAAAGGCAAGTGCTATAGATGAATTGGATGTTGATGTACCAATCACAGTGACAGATGCAGACTTAGAAAAAGTTAAGAAAATTAAAAATGGAGAAACTGTTGAGGTAACTGTTAAGGCAACACATCCTAAATTTAATGTAAGTGATAGCAAGAAAGTTAGTGTAACGCTAAATTTACCAGATGTTATCCCAGGAAGCCAGGAAAAGCCAGCAGGTTATGTAACAGTAACCTTTGCAAAGGGTGAGCATGGTAAACTAGAGGGCGAGCTAAGCCAGCATGTAAATCCTACTAAGGTAACAGACCTAAAGACACTAGCACCAAAGGTAACAGCAGATACAGGATTTAAGCATACAGGCTGGAACTCTGAGCTTAAGAAGAAGTTCACAGAAGATACAACAATCACAGCAACATATGAAGCACTGCCTGATACAGTACCTGGAAGCCAGGAAAAACCAGAGGGATATGTAACAGTAACATTTGCTAAGGGCGAACATGGTAAGCTCGAGGGCGAGCTAAGTCAGCATGTAAATCCTACTAAGATAACAGACCTAAAGACACTTGCACCAAAGGTTAAAGCAGACATAGGATTTAAGCATACAGGCTGGGATAAGGCACTAAAGGCTAAATTTGAGAAAGACACTATAGTAACAGCAACATATGAGGAAGTAGCCGATACAGTACCAGGAAGCCAGGAAAAGCCAGCAGGCTATGTAACCGTAACATTTGCTAAAGGCGAACATGGAACACTTACAGGCGAGACAAGCCAGCATGTAAATCCAACTAAGGTAACAGACCTAAAGACACTTGTACCAAAGGTTAAAGCTGACATTGGATTCAAACACATCGGCTGGGATAAGGCACTAAAGGCTAAATTTGAGAAAGACACTACAGTAACAGCAACATATGAGGCACTTCCAGATGTTATCCCGGGAAGCCAAGAAAAACCAGAGGGTTATGTAACAGTAACCTTTGCAAAGGGTGAACACGGAAGTCTTTCAGGTGAACTAAGCCAGCATGTAAATCCGACTAAGGTAACAGACCTAAAGACAGTAGCACCAAAGGTAAAGGCTGACATCGGATTTAAGCATACAGGCTGGAACTCTGAACTTAAGAAAAAGTTCACAGAGGATACAACTATCACAGCAACATATGAAGTAGCTACTGAGAAGTTTGCTATCACCATAGATCCTGATGGCGGAAACTGGAATGGAAGCACCGATCCAATAGTATATAATGCCAAGATAGGTGAATATATTACGCTTCCGGACGCACCAACAAAAGAAGGCTACACATTCAAGTATTGGAAGGGTTCTAAGTACATGCCAGGGGATAGGTACAAGGTCGAAGGTGAACACAAGTTTACTGCTGTTTGGGAGAAAAAGGATACATCCAAGACAGATGACAGTTCAACTGGAACAACTGGAACGAGTGGAACAGCTGGAGCAAACGGAGCTAATACGAACAAAACATCCACTTCGAATCATGCGCCTTTTACAGCAGATTCTCAGAACATCATGCTTTACCTAATGATGAGTATATTCTCATTTGTGCTAATACTAAGACTGAGAAGCCAAGAGAACTAGAATAAAAAAATTTTAAATCACACTATAATACCCTGCCTAATTATATTAAGCAGGGTATTTCTTACTGCACATGTAAAACCCCACGTTTAACGTGGAGCTGTGATTTCTTTGCAAATTTATAATTCAATTTACCGAAAATGAGTTTGAAAACTCGAGGTGCTAAAATTTCACCTTGAACAGAGGAAACTGAAAAAATTATAAGTTGTGGAACGGTTGACAAAATTTTTTAGATAGGTATAATTGTATTATAAGTAATACATAATAAGGAGGGCGTTATGAATACCATATCTTTAAGAATGAACGATGAAGATGCAAAGCTACTGAAAGAGTATGTCTCTGTCAATAAATTAAATATGAGTCAGTTTATTAGAGAGCTTATTATTGACAAACTAGAAGAAGAATTTGAGATGGATGAAGCGAGAATTTTACATGCTCATGAAAAAGCAAAGCACGAAAAAAAATATGACCATACAGAAGTTTGGAAAATTCTTGGTGTTTAATGATGTATAAAGTGGAATTTTCGGAATCGGCACTAAAGGCTTTAAAAAAACTTGATAAGCAAACCGCACGAGTGATTAAAAATTGGGTTATAAAGCATTTAGTAGATTGTGACGACCCTAGAGTTCATGGGAAAGCTCTTAAAGGAAATTTGGCTGGCATATGGCGTTATAGGGTTGGTGATTATCGATTGTTTGCGGATATTCATGATAATATTGTAACAGTAGAAATTTTTGAGGTGGAACATAGAAGCAAAATATATAAATAAAAGCAGTGGTACTCGCTATAAATATTGAAAAGTTTGAAGGCGAAGATTTTATGTTTCAACTGACTGGTGAAGAAATGTTAGAACTTTCAAGGTGCAAAAATTTCACCTTGAACAGAGGAATTTGAAAATTTGAGGTGTAAAAATTTCACCTCAAGTTGGGGCGGTTCAAGGTATCTACCAAATGCTTTTACAGAACAAGGTGTTTATATGCTTATGACTGTATTAAAAGGTGAACTTGCAATTAGGCAAAGCAGAGCCTTAATTAGAATATTTAAGCAAATGAAAGAATACTTTATTGAAAATCAAGATTTTATCGGTTCAAAAGAATTAGTACAAATAGCTATATAAACTAATCGGAATACAAAAAACATCCTAAATGATTTTAGAAGAGATTATCCAAACATAAACTTAAAAATGAAGGTTGCAGGCAAAAAATATCACGATAGATATATTGCAATCTACTATGTGATAGAAAATGAAGCCTTTTATCTTTGCGGAGCATCATCGAAGGATGCAGGAAATAAAATATCAAGCGTTACCAGGATAGAAGAATCTTCTAAGGAGATGTATCATGCTATGTTTGGTGGAATATTAAACAATAAGAATTTGAAAATTTAATGGAGACCAAAAGTATTATATAATTTATATAAGAATAATTCATTGAGGAGGGCTTATGGATAAAAACAAAGAAATTAATTCAGATAGAGATTTGAATAAAATAGAAGACGAAGATGAAAAAGAACAGAAGTATTGGAACTTCTTTAAAGAGAACTATAAAAATATACCTGCCATACTAGGAATAATTTATACTCTAGCAATTGGAATAAAAAACGTTTATTCTTTTTTCTACGCTTTAGAAGCGGAAAAATTTTACGGTATCCCACACAAATATTTTTATAATAATCCAATAGGGGATATAAATGTTTCAATTTTATTTTTACTTGCTCTTGCTTTAATATTATTTTCGCCCACTTTTATAACGAAAATATTGAAAAAGAGAATATTGGGCAGGTTAGAAGCAATAGTATATTCCTTATTAATAAATTTGGTCATATTGACCGTGTTATTAAATGCTGTGATTCAAATATCATATAGACTAAATATGAATTTAAGTAACAGTAAAATTTGTGGAATCCCCTATGAGTATATTATATTATTATTTATCTTGATTATTACTATTTTGTCTTTTTATTCTTTTGTGATGCTGTTTACTAAAGAAAAATATAATTTAGAAAATAATGACGAAAACTTAAAAAGTATTAAAACAGGAGATGAGAATAAAAAACAAGATTCACCCATAGTTTTATATACAATTATTGTTGTAATAGTTTTGTTTGCTGGCTTCTTTTTAGTCACCTCCAAATTTAATCCATCATATATTAAGAGTTATGAAATTATATTAGAGGAAAGTAGCGATAATACCAAAGAAAAAAACTTAAATGTAGTTGTTGGTGAGTATAAGGATTATATGATCCTTATGGAAGCAGTTGTAGAAGATTCTAATAATCCAAATGATAATAAGCTAGTTTTGAAAAAATATTTTTATGAATTTAAGGGAAGAAAAAATACCAATATTGGATTTTATATGTTTAAAGATGTAAAAAGTGAGTAGTTTAATTTATAATTTACTATGAGTAGCCTTTTGTATATGCAAAACCCTACGTTTAACGCTTAGCCTCTTATTTCTTTTTTTTATCCCTATGATATATTTTGATGTCGCTTTTCATAAACTTGCGCATAAATAATCCTTCATCAATAGCGTCAATACTATCAGAAATGAAACAAGTATAAAATACAATGAGAAACACAAGATCTACCCACGGTGGCATAATGGCTAATACACTCATAACAATTGGATGAACCAAAACAAGACACCCCGCCAGTATTAGAGTTACCTTCAAGCTGTGATAAATACTTGTATATCCTCTAATGTTTAGAAATCTATCAGAATAACTCCAGTATCTATTTGCAGTTACAAGATGAATTAGTAAGCCTGAAATAAATTCAACAACTGTAGCTATTACAAAAAGTATCATTATCATATATGCCAAATCTTCTTCCAGTTGATGAGCAACAAGAAGCGAGATAATCATCATTACTCCATAAATAGGCATATATGGTCCCTTTAAAATTCCACGATCAAATCTATGTCTATCTTTAATCAAGCAGTATACATTATCAACAAGCCAGCCAATAAATGAATAAACTGCAAACAGTTGCAAAAGTTGGATAATGCTATATCCTGTATTTTGCTCAAAAACCATTCGAAAATCAGCTTCCTTTCTTCATACAAAACACTTCAATGCTACTAAAATCACATGGCATCATGCAAAACACTTCAATGCTACAAGGGGGATATGTTCGCTACGGTTTTGCCAAGCTTCCTATTATATTACTTCGCAATTGTGTGTGATTTTATATTTGTATGTGATTGCTTCACAATTGCATGGTTTATCTCGCAGTGGACACCCTAAAATTGTATATATTTACTTCACAATTGTATGTGCTTACTTCGAAATTGTGTGCGTCCTTGTTCCGTCACCGTTTATATCAATTTTTTCGTCCATAAGATTAGGTATTTTCTTAAATTTAAGAATGAAAAAGTCCTTATTTCTAGCCATTATCTCTCTGAGTATTAGCTTTCTATTCTCATCCCTCAAAATCCCGCGATGTATCTCCTTCGGCCAAACCTGATCACTTGCAATCCCTCTGGTTTTCATATCCATCTTTTGCCCTATATACACAGCCCGAGGCAGATGAAACGTCTGCGACACAACGATAGCGCGATCTATGCCAAAAACCTGTTTTGCTCTAACCATACTTTCAAAGGTGCTATACCCCTTGTGGTCACAAAATATATCCTCATCAGGAATCCCCTTGCCCTTAATATATGCGAGCATCGATGAAATCTCATCATAATAATCCTGCGCGTTATCGCCATCGCCAGTCAAAAGAATCTTTCTAGCGACATTCTTATCATATAGGTCAACTGCAACATCAAGTCTAGCCCTGAGAACTGGACTAGGAGTTTTGTCCGACAAAATAGCCGCCCCCGGCACTATTATCGCTTCGGCTCCAAAATCCGTTGCTTTATTGTAGAGAGCATCGCTTGCCGTATCAGAACTCTCTTGATATCGACCTATTATATTATCCTTTTCTAAAGTCTTTATATGTTGGCTCACAGATAGTATGGAAGCAATGATAAACACTACGACCATGAGTATTATGAGCATTATTTTTCTTGATTTTTTCATGTTATGAAACATCTCGTCCCCTGCTTAGACCCCTGCCTAGGTGCCTGCTTAGTATTTTGCATTTAAAGATGAATTGTGATACAATTCTTTTGCTATTAGTATACCATAGAGGAGCGAAAAATCACAATATTTTACTATGAGATTATTAGTATCAAGAGAATACAAAAAGGACGATACAATCGTTAAAATAGGGAATGTTTCAATAGGTGATGGATCCTTATGCATAATTGCTGGGCCTTGCACCATCGAAAGCTTTGATCAGCTTCATTATGTTGCGTCAGGACTTTCAAAGCTAAACATAGATATTTTGAGGGCAGGCGCATTTAAACCCAGAACCTCCTCATATTCTTTTCAAGGTATGGGATCCAAAGGGCTTGATATCTTATCTAATGTTAAATCCGAGTTTGGGATTCCAACAGTTTCTGAAATTATTGATATTGCAGATTTATCGTTATTTGACGATGTGGATATTTTGCAGGTTGGTGCAAAGAATATGCAGAATTATTCCTTGCTTAAGAAGCTCGGAAGGCAAGAAAAACCTGTTTTGTTAAAAAGAGGCTGGGCAAACACTATAGACGAATTCCTTGAAAGTGCTGAGTATATCTATCGTGAAGGTAATCATAATATTATTCTTTGTGAAAGAGGCATACGTACATTTGAGCCTTCCGCTAGAAATTCCTTTGATATAAACGCTATACCGATTCTAAAAAGTAGAACTCATCTTCCAGTCATTGGTGATCCAAGCCATGGCACAGGCATTTCAGAGCTTGTCATGCCAGTTAGCCTTGCTATTGTCGCAGCTGGTGCGGATGGTTTAATGATAGAGATTCACGAAAATCCTGAATGTGCTCTCTGTGACGGCAAGCAAGCTATTACGTTAGATGAATATGAAATCTTAGAAAACAGGGTTAAAATATATGAAAAAATTCGAAATTTCGACAACTCATCCTTATAATATATGTATCGGTAACAATATTATGGCACACAGTGGTGCTTTAATCAGCGAAGTTCTGGAGCCGTGTAAAATTGCAATTATTACCGATACAAATGTAAACAGCCTATACTCACAGGTTTTTATTACATCTCTCATCGAAAGCGGTTTTGAAGTGTCGAAAATTATTTTTCCTGCTGGTGAACATTCAAAGAATTTGAACACTTACGGTAATGTCCTAGAAGCTCTTGCTGACGAGGGGATTAGCCGTTCTGATGCGATTGCATCTCTTGGAGGTGGGGTCGTCGGAGATATCAGCGGTTTTGCTGCGGCTACATATATGCGTGGAATCAAATTTCTTCAAATTCCAACCTCATATATTTCAGCTATCGACGCTTCAGTAGGCGGTAAAACTGGAATTAATCTACTATCTGGGAAAAATTTAGCTGGTGCATTTTGGCAACCTTCTCTAGTTATATGTGATACAAAGGTGTTTGAGACCTTGCCTCCGAAGCAAATTATGGAGGGTGTTGCAGAGGCTATGAAGCTCGGGATATGCTTTGATTCCAATCTTATCCCCAAAATTATTGAAAAAGACTATTCATATGTTGTTGAAAGGGCTGTGTCAATCAAAAAATATATTGTGGAGGCGGATGAGCTTGATGTCGGTCTGCGCCAAATGCTTAATTTTGGACACACCATAGGTCATTGCATAGAAAAAGCCAGTGCTTACTCTATACCTCACGGGCTTGCTATTGCAAAGGGAATGGCAGCTGAGGCCAAAGCCTGTGCTGCCATGAATTTAACATCTATGGATATATATGAGAAAATATCCTCAATTCTGACTGAAGCTGAATTTGATTTGACAATCGGTTTTGATGCCACTGAGCTTTACAAATATGCTCTGCTTGACAAGAAAATTTCTCATGGCAAGATTGCGATTACAGTTCCTGATAAAATTGGGCAAAGTCATCTTGAAAAGATTTCACTATCTCAGCTTAAATCGTTCTTTGAAAGTGCTTTTTAAACGAAGCACTTTTTGCATATGTAAAGGAACTGTAGCATTAACGGAATGGTAAGCATTAGTGCGACAGCTCCTGTGTTCTTTACATTTTATTCTTAATTGTCGAGAGTGTCGATCTATTCCTCAAGCGTCGATTTGAGGGTGTCGACTTCAGGCTTTGGATTTTTCTCCCACTCCTCTTTTGTTAGAGAAAAGACTAGAGAATCCCTAAGCTCGCCCGTGTAAATTCTGTATGCTTTTCTTATCCTGCCCTCGTATGTGAAGCCGTTTTTCTTGGCGACACGTTGTGAGCGTTTATTCACGGGAGATGTGCATATCGTCAATATTTCCATTCCGAGATCCTCAAAGGCGTACCTTATTACCTCTGTAGCGGCTTCGGTCATATATCCTCTGCCCCAGGCGTCCTTTGCGAGACTGTATCCAATCTCTTTGCTTTTCGTATCAGGTCTAAATCTGTCCACCTCGAGAGCAATTGTTCCAATCATTGGACCGGGCAAGCCGTTGCCTTCAATTTCGTGAATCCCCCAAGCGGTGCTTGGAAGAAACAAGCCCTCTATAATCTGTCTGGATTCTTCAATGCTTTCATGCGGTTTCCAGCCAGCGTGTGGACCTACATCTGGGTTTTTCGCATACGCATACAAATCAGCTGCATCGTCGATAGAAACTGGAACCATTGCAAGTCTTGTGCTTCTTAGTGCTTGATGTGCCGTATGAATATTCTTTTTCATATTCTCTTGCCTTTCGTTTGCTTTTCTTTTGCCGTTCATTTACATTTTACTTGCTTTTCGTTTAACTTTCGTTTGCTTTCTGATCGCTATTACGTTTTAATTCGCCACCTTTGATATTGTATGCTCATTTCGAAAGGACATCGGTCAGGGCATTGTTAGGACAGCGGTCGGGGGAGCATCAAATCGGTGCCTAATATTGAATTTCTGTGGAAATAATAATATAATTTTATTTGAGTATTGTCAATGTGGCGTGTTGCACTGTTTTAAGCATAACTCTAGTACTGCACTGCTTTAAGATTGTCAGTGCTGGCAAAGGTTAATTAGGCTAGGCGTTTTCAGCGTTGGCAAGCCTTGTGCCTGTGTAGGTCTTGTCGATACCACTGAGATGGGGTATTGACAAAGGTGCTGAGGTCGTGTGAGGTCGTGTAAGCCAAGGCATTATCAGTACTATCAAGGCTTGCGCCAGCTCAGGCAGACCGTGAAAGCATGCCGATATTCCGCAAATTGCAAATTTTGATACGCAATATTTTGTAAACAAGTATGAGTTGATTGAGGTTGTAAGTAAATGAATGAAGTTCAAAAATATTTATCTGACAATTTCATATTTCTGATGATAATTTTCAGCACATATTTTATCGCACCGATGAAATCGTCGGTAGAGATATCTATCAAGAGGCATATGGTGATAAATATGTCCTTGCTACTTGTAATTTCCATAAATGCAGCATACCTTGATTATCTGACAGCATCTAATATTCACTCGCTTAAATTTACATTTGCCGGAATCCTGTACTATTCGCTGAAACCTCTACCGATGATTGCAATGATAAGCCTCGTGTACAAAAATAGCAAATATTTTTATATTCCTGCTATTCTTAATGCTACCATTTGCAGTGTTTATCTTGGACTTTTGAGCCCGTCGTCTGAATTATTCAAACTTATGCAAGCCTATCACATGCCGATTTCCTCCTATGTTGTGACGGAATGGACCTACTGGATAATTTTTCTGTCAATACTCAACATCAAATTTTACAAGGAAACCAACAATAATCCTTTGGGAATTTTCTTGTTTGTTTCGGTGCTGATGACGGCGAACATTCTCGACACCGCAGGCATTTGCCCTGGCATTTTGATTAAAACCTACGCATTTTCGTTTATTTTGTACTATCTGATAATACACATATATATTTCCAAGCAGGTGAACGAGGGCAAGGACATTAAGCTCAGGGAGCAGAGGATGTCGCTGATGTTGTCGCAGATTCAGCCACATTTTTTGTACAATACATTAAATACAATCACGGCACTTTGTCGGGTAAATCCAAAGCTTGCCGAGGAGACTACCGTAAAATTCTCAAAATTTCTGCGTGAAAATATGTACAGCATCGAGGATTTTGATACACATCCGTTCGAGAAAGAGCTTGAGCACATCAAAATTTATCTCGATATAGAGAAAATTCGCTTTGGGGACAGGCTAAAAATTGTCTATGATATTGAAACTGTGGATTTTAAGGTTCCTGTTTTGACGCTTCAGCCAATCGTTGAAAATGCAGTCAAGCACGGGATATGTAAAAATGTCGAGGGCGGCACCATCACCATTATCACGCGGAAAACGAGTAAAAACCATGTTATAACGATTAAGGACGACGGTGTTGGCTTCAATCCGCACGAGATAGAGAACGACGGCAGGGTGCATATTGGTATATCTAACGCTAACGAGAGACTAAAGAGCATATTCCACACGGAGATTGAAATTTCCTCATTCCCCGGCATTGGAACCGAGGTGACAATCAAGATTCCCGAAAAAACTAATAAGACGAACAGAAAGGTGGCTGAGAGGCGTGAAATACATAGTTTTGGACGATGAACCCATAGCTTCTACTTATCTTGCGGAGCTCATAAGAGAAAATGACAACGAGGCGGACATTACCATAATGTCGAATCCGATTGAGGCTGTTAGCCTTGCCTTGTCTGAAAAATTTGATGTGTGCTTTCTTGATATACAGATGCCCAGTCTTAATGGCGTCGAGTTTGCTAAACGGGTGAAAGAGGCTCATCCGAGGACAAATTTTATTTTTGTGACTGGCTATTCTGACTTCATGGGGAGCGCCTTTCGCCTTGATGCCAGCGATTATATAATGAAGCCGGCTACCTCAGAGCAGGTAAGACATGCCATTGAAAATCTAAGATATTTGCCTGAAAATAAGATTTTGGGCGAAGCCACGGGCGAGGACAGGGCTCGGGATATTAAAATTATTTGCTTCGGCAATTTTGACATTCTTGCTCTTGGCAAACCAATCAAGTTCAAGTTCGACAAAACAAAGGAGCTGCTGGCTTTTCTGGTTCACCGTCACGGTGCGAGGTGCTCAAACAACGAAATAATGGTCGCCCTATGGGAGGACGAGGGTCACGGCTCGTATTTTCGGATGCTCAAGAAGGATCTCATAGACACATTCCAGGCGCTTGGCTGTGATGACCTTATATATGTTGAAAGAGGCAGTATGTCTCTTGCCAATTTGGACTGCATAACCTGTGATTATTTTGAGTGGCTTGATGGCAAAAGCACAAATTCATATAAGGGCGAATATATGTCGCAGTTTTCTTGGGCAGAGGAGATGAAGCCCTTGCTCGAGAAAATTTAGGCTCTTACGACTTCCGAAAACGATTTTGTCTGTCAAGACCTATTTTGCTTACCGAAAAGCACTTTTCTTGCCCGAAAAATGCCCGACATTCCACAAAAACATATATTTAAAAAATTTTCAGATAAGAATGTTATTTTGTTATTTTATTGACACTTCCTTGACATTTCATATGGTAATATTCTAACAAAATATTATACAAGGAGGTAGATGTGATTTAGCTTTGGCTGATAATCACGATTTAGCTTTGGCTGATAATCACAAAAAAGTACGATGACTGAAAACACTAAAAAACCAAGACTGCCAAATAAGCTTGAAGCCAGCATTCCAATAGTTTTTCTACTAGCGGTAATGATTTCAAACTACGCCTTTGGGTGGGGAGCAGATCCGCACATTCCGGTAACTCTATCTTGTGCCGTTGCAATGCTTATTGGAAAACTATGTGGCTACACCTACAAGGATATGCTAGCTGCGGGCCTTGAAGCCGTCAATCAATCACTTGAAGCAATTATTATTATTTTGTTAGTAGGCTGTCTGATTGGCTCATTTACAGCTTGTGGGACTATTCCGTCGGTAGTTTATTACGGACTTAAGCTGCTCTCTCCTGGGATATTCCTTCCTTTCGTGACAATCATGTGCACAGTCGTAGGTATAGCCCTCGGCTCTGCTTGGACGGTATCTGCAACGCTTGGTATCGCCTTTATGGCTATCGGAACGACAATGGGCTTAAATCCAGCGCTTATTGCTGGTGCAATTTTGTCGGGAGCATGCTGTGGAGACAAGTTCTCTCCTCTTTCCGATTCTACAAATCTTGCGGCAGGTTCTGCGCAGACAGGCTTGTTCGATCACGTCGGAGCGATGATTACGACTACATTCCCAAGTCTTGTAATTGCTATTTGTATTTTTGCATTCTTCTCATTTAAGAGTGTTGGCAAATATGATCCGACCCTTGCGGACAACCTTTCAGCTGCAATAGTTGGTCACTATGACTATATGAGCCCAATTCTTTTGATTCCGATTCTAATGATTATTATAGTGGCAGTTATCAAGATGCCAGCGATACCTTCTATCATTTTGCTCTCTCTTGTCGGCTGTGCTTTTGCTGTGATTTTCCAGGGCGCAGGAATCGCTGATTGTATCGGTATGCTTCACTACGGATATTCAGCGGAGTCCAAGAATGAGCTTTTCTTCAAACTCGTCAACAGGGGTGGCATGGATAGCATGCTTTTTACAAATAATCTGGTAATAGTTGCTGTTGCGTTTGGAGGCATTCTACAAAAGATTGGCGCAGTCGAGTCAATACTTGGCGGGCTCATCCACAAGGTCAAAACTCCGTTCCAGCTTGTCGTTGTCACTATTGCGACGTCAGTATTTTGTATAACCACTATGTGCGACCAATATCTGGGGTTAATCATTCCGTCCTCAATGTACAAAAATAATTACGATGAGCTCGGGCTTGGTAGGAATATGCTCTCAAGGTCGCTAGAGGATGGCGGAACGCTCTGGTCGCCTCTCGTGCCTTGGTCGTCTTGCGGTTCGTATCATTCGGCAGTTCTCGGCGTGCCAACGCTTTCTTACCTTCCGTTCTGCTTTATGAACCTGATAAATCCGGTTTACGCCATTGTTACGGCAAGCTACGGTGGAAACATCATCTATGCAGACGGTTCGAGGACTAACCTGTTCGGAAGATTGAAGAAAGGCAGAGGTCCTGCCGGAGCTCCTGAAAAGGCGCACAAAATAGCCATGGAAGCGTTGATTGCAAAGAGAAAGCAAGGCGTGTACAAGAGCTTGTAAAAAGTCTAAAAGCATACAAAGAGCCTGAGAACTTACAAAAAGCCTGAGAGTTTACAAAAATACTGTTCTTTTTCAGGCTTGATGATACAGATTTGATGATTTAGATTTAAAGATTTAGAGGATTTTGTCGATATGAAGTATTATGGTATCCTCCCAAAGAGGAAGCTGTGGGTCAAAATAGCTGCAATTGCGCTGGGTGTGCTTGCGGTGTATGATGCATATGTGAATAAAAGCTGGTTTTATGTTCCATTTGGAATAGTTATCATAGCCGCAACATTCTCGTCACGAACGCAGGTCATTTCGGAGAATGGTGTAGACATTGAATATAGGCTGCTTGGGCATTGCTTCCATAATAACTGGACATTTGATGAAATTCTTGCAGTCCATAGGGACAGCATCAAATCGGCACCTAATATTGAAATTCATCTGAATAAGGGAGCGATAAATCGAAGATTTATATTCGCTCCTGACGATGCGGAGGCTGTATTTGCTCTAATTCAAGAGGCAAAACCAGGAATTGTCATTAAAGAGGTGACACATCGATAGGAGAGATCATATTCGCACAATTACGGCCGGATTTCCGTTTTCTGTAAAATGACACGTAAAGTCCTCATAGATAAGAAAAGAACGCTTTAAAATGAAAACTAGAGATTGTTAAATAATATTAGCCTCACATTTGATGTGAGGCTAATATACTTAATACACAATTATTATCAAACCAGCTATGATGTCTAGAACATAGAGAAAGTAAGAACCAATGGGGTGGTCTAATTTACTAGATTTATATGAATGAAAAATCCCTACAAGAGAAGCTAAAATTACAAAACAGCCAGCTATAATATTAAAAAAGGTTACTTGTTTAAATATGATAGCTGCGATGATAAGATATATCGAAATATGGAATAAAAGCTTCACTGATTTTTGACTAAACATTTTTACAACTCCCTTTATGCATATTAAGGCTTAACTATGAGTACAACTGGATTGCCAGGTATTGCATGGGAATGAGATTTGTCTGTATAGAAGTATACGACTCTTTTAAATGCAGGTCGATGAGGAGAACTGTTTAAATCTTTGTATAAATCGACATGGTAGTAAACAGTTTTTACATTTTTGTCATATAGGTATCCTGCGACTGCCATAAAAACACCAACGGGACCAGAGATAGCAGCACCTAACGCGATAGCTATGGCTGTGATGGTCATATTTCGAAAAGAAGTATTTCCATTATAAGAGGATTGATATTTCCAATTGTATCCTGAAGCTGTTTTCTCTACATACATTGAATTTAGTTTTTTTCCCGAATCGGAAAAAGTTGTTATGCTTGAGTTTTCGACAATAGATTCAAATGAGTGTAAATAACTATCCCCATTTTTTGTTACCTCGAAAACGGATGTATAAATTTTATTAGCAGATAAAATTTTATCAATATTTTTGAAAGTTTTACCATTTTCTGAGTAAGTGTAAATGACTTCTGAGTTTGAGATTTTTTTGAAATTAACCGTAGTGTTTTTTGCTAGTTCGCAGTTGATTTTAGACATATCTATATTTCCTAATTGGAGATTTGTATTAGCAGAAACACTAATAGTAGATAAAAAACACATAAACAAAATTAAGAATAAACTTATTATTTTCTTTTTGGCTAAAATATTCATGATTCCTCCTACGCGTTCAAATGTGATATTTTCATAATTATAGTACATTTAACGACCCATTGGACTACCCTCCTTGATAATACAAATTACTAAAACTTTATAATTATTATAAAAGATAAAAAAATAAAATAAAAGTCTATTTTTAACAAAATTTTATGTTATTATTAAAGGAAAGCGTTACCTACAGGTAACAATTTGTATGGTCCCATAAGAAAAGCCCCACCTTGTACGTGGGGCTAATATTTTGTTCTTATTTCAACACTTGAGCATTGTTAGTGTATGACCGAAGCCTCTTTCAACCCTTACGCATTGTTAGTATATGAGCGAATTAGTGGTCGAAGCATCCCTCTATGCTTGAGCATTAGTCAGTGTAGTGGTCGAAGTAACCTTGAATATATACAAAAGGCGTTCCCTTGTCTCCGCTGCCAGATGTAAGGTCGCAGAGTGAACCGATAAGGTCAGTCAAGCGTCTTGGCGTAGTGCCCTGCTTTAGCATATCATCATAGATAGACGAGTTTGCCTTGGCTTTGTTCTCAATGTAGTCCCTCATAGCCTGCTGGAGTTCCTCGCCCTTTAGATTCTTAAATTCATTATCCGCAATATATTTTAACTTTATCTCGTTAGGAGTGCCCTCAAGCCCCTTGGTGTATCCGGGCGAAACAACTGGGTCTGCGAGCTCCCAAATTTTGCCCACTGGGTCCTTAAAAGCACCGTCCCCATATATCATAACCTCGATATTTTTGCCGGTTGCCTTCTTGATATCCGCCTGAATAGAATCGACAAACTCCTGACAGTTAATTGGGAATAGCTTCACCATATCCTCAGTTGCCTTGTTAGAACCTAGGATTCCGAACTCAGGATTGTAGCCACTTCCGTCAATAGGCTCAGTCATGATGTCATCCATCGACAAAACAATTTTGGCTCCCGCCTTCTTTGCAAGTTTTTTGGTTCTATGCCTTGTGTGAGTGTCACAAGCAAGCACGCAATCAGTATAATTAACGATAGCTTTAGGATTCTTGGAAAAATAAATTTCAACAGCACATCCCTGCTCCTCAGCAAGTTCCTTATAATAATTTATATAGTCCATGCCTGTAAATGGATGACGAGATTTCCCAAAAAGTGATTCAAACTGTTCCTGATTGAGGACGTCCGTGTACGGATTGATGCCCTTTTCGTCAAGTGCGTCAAGGTCAACAAGGTGATTACCGACCTCATCCGACGGGTAGCCCAGAAGCAGAACGATTTTGTCAACAGCTCTTGCGATTGCCTTAAGGCAGATTGCAAACCTATTACGGCTCATGATAGGAAAAACAAGACCGAGTGGTTGACCACTGTAGCCGTTTTCGTCCAGCTTCTTTTTAAGACTTTCTGCAATCTGATCAAGGGTTGCATAATTATTTTCCGATCTGGCAAGGATTGACTCCGTAACAGCCAGAACATCACGATTTCTTATTTTAAATTCTCCGGCTTCCGCTGCGTTTAACACAGTGTCGACCACAATTTTTTTAAGGTCATCACCCTCTTTAATAATAGGTGCTCTTAGACCTCTTGATACCGTTCCTACGAATCTCTTTTGCATCTTCGTTTCCTTTCTGATTTAAAATGTTTTGTGAAAACTAAAAAGACCTGCTTGCAAGGGCTCAAAACAGGCTGCCGGCAAACATATGCAAGTTGCACGGCGATATCTATTGGGCCTTAGCCTCATCGGCTCCCCTAACAGCCAAGGCATCGACCCGTACATTCATTTTTGTTATTGATTTAAAATCCTCGAGAGAGAAATCGACGCGGCTCAAATCGCCGTCCTTTAGAAATTTCTCATATAACTTAAGCCAAGTGGACTCTTGCGAACTTAGGCTGACATGCCCCTTTACCTTGATAAATTGGACTGAGTGCCCATCCATTAGTGACAGTAGCTTTTCCCAGAGGTCCCGATTTTCGACAGGCTTCTTTGCAGCAGTTTTCCAACCGTTTTTTTCCCAATTTATGTACCATCTGTTCTTGAAACAGTTGACGATATAGGCACTATCGGTAAAAACCTGTATATCAAGGTTTGGCTTTTTGAGGGCAGAAAAAGCTTCTATCACACCAGTGAGCTCCATACGATTATTGGTCGTATCAGCTTCACCGCCATAAATTTCTTTTTCGTGTAAACCCAACTTTAAAATCGCGCCCCAACCGCCAAAATTATCCTCATTTTGATTGCCTGAGCACGCACCGTCTGTAAAAATTTTCAATTTCATTTCTAAATTATATGTTATGTCAAAAACAATTGCAAGGTTTTTGAAATGGAAATTTTAAAAAGTTTTTCATCAAGACTAAAACCTTGCAGAATTTTTAGATGTTTAAATTATTTAACAAAAACTTTAGGCAACCTCTGTCCAAATGCACATGTTATCTCGTAGTTGATAGTCCCGGTAGCATCAGCAATGTCGTCCGCCAAAATAGTATTTTTACCGTCGCTGCCCATTACAATCACCTCATCGCCGAGCTTAACCTCAGGAACATCCGTAACGTCAACCATACACTGATCCATGCAGATATTACCCGCAATAGGACACATAACACCGTTAACAATTACGTGTGCATTAGCGGAGTAAGGTCTAGGATAACCGTCTGCATATCCAAGAGCAAGCGTCGCAATTTTTGAAGGCCTTTCTGATATAAATTTTCTACCATAGCCACATGAGAATCCAACAGGGACATCCTTGAGGTGGACGATTGCAGCTTTCACAGACATTACTGGTTTAATATCAAGATTTTCTTTTAAAACTTCGTGAGACGGATAGCAACCATACAAAATAATACCCGGTCTTACGGCGTCAAAGTATACGTCAGGAATTTCCATGATAGATGCAGAGTTAGCAAGGGTTCTAAAAGGAATTTCAATGCCACTTTCCGTAAGAGCCTTGAAAAACTTGTTGTATTTTTCCTCCTGCAAATGAGAAAAACCCTTGTCAGCGGCATCGGCTGTAGCCATATGGGAAAACATCCCCTTAATTTTAAAGTTGCTTAGCTTTGTCATTTCCTTAATTTCAGGGATTGCCTTGTCAACCTCATCAGCAAGATAGCCGATTCGACCCATACCAGTATCGATAGCTATCAAAGCGCTAATTATTTTGCTCTCAGCTTTTGCAGCTGAATTTATAGCTCTTGCGTTATCGATTGAGCAAACGACAGGGGTCAAATCATACTTAATCAACGTATCAACGTAAAAATCAGGCGTCAGACCCAAAATAATAATTTCTTCTTGAGTTCCGTTATCCCGCAGATGAATTGCCTCAGAAAGCGTTGCAACTGCAAACATCTTAACACCATTTTCGCGTAGCACCTTTGCACATTCAACTGAACCATGTCCATATGCGTCTGCTTTTATTACTCCTATCATTTCGCGGGCAGGACCAATTTTTTCCCTAATTTTTTTGATATTGTAATCTAGGTTCGACAAGTTAACCTCTACCCATGCTGGCCTTACTGCTTCTTTAAACATTTTAAACTTCCTTTCATTAAAAACTTTTACCGTCATACAAAACAGCTATAAAAAATGCAATTTAATATTTTACAAGTTTTTTATACATTGATTTCGGTTTTGACACCTATATCTTCCGAGTTTTCACGCAGGAGCGGCTTGACAATCTCTGAAATAAAATCAAGGGTCTGCTGCTCAGCTCTTCCAGTGAAATTTTCAGGCTTAATGATTTTGCTTATTTCCTCTTCACTTATATTAAATGCAGGATCCTCCGCGATTCTATGAAGAAGATCATTGGGTTTTCCTTCTTCCTTTACAGTTTTTGCTGCTGCCATCGAGTGAGTTCTGATACGTTCGTGAAGCTCCTGCCTATCACCGCCAGCCTTGACCGCATCCATCAATATATTTTCTGTAGCCATAAACGGTAGCTCCGCCATAAGCTGTGCCTCGATAACCTTAGGATATACGACAAGTCCGTCAGCTATGTTGTTGTAAAGCTCAAGGATTCCGTCTGTAGCGAGGAAGGCTTCGGGAACTGATAGCCTCTTGTTTGCAGAATCGTCTAATGTGCGTTCGAACCACTGGGTTGCAGCGGTTATGGCAGGGTTAGTGTTGTTTACTATGACATAATTTGATAGCGCTGCCATTCTCTCAGAACGCATAGGATTTCTCTTGTAAGCCATTGCAGATGAACCAATCTGATGTTTTTCAAAAGGCTCCTCGACCTGCTTCATGTGCTGGAGTAGTCTTATGTCGTTGCTAAATTTATGTGCTGACTGTGCGAGACCTGAAAGTACGTTTAAGACCCTTGTGTCAACTTTTCTTGAGTAAGTCTGCCCCGATACAGCATAGCAGGCCGCAAAGCCCATTTTTTCGGCTATTTTGTTGTCGAGCTCCTTGCACTTTTCGTGGTCGCCCTCAAACAACTCAAGGAAGCTTGCCTGTGTGCCGGTTGTGCCCTTTGAGCCTAAAAGCTTTAGCGTTGATAGCACATAATCGAGGTCCTCGAGATCGAGGAGAAGCTCGTTAATCCAAAGAGTTGCACGCTTCCCAACTGTTGTCGGCTGAGCAGCCTGATAGTGAGTATATGCCAAAGTTGGAAGTGCCGCGTATTTCTTAGCAAAATCAGATAGGCTTGCAATGACAGAAATAAGTTTCTTCCTGATAAGCTTTAGACCTTCTGACATCAAAATAATATCTGTGTTATCTCCAACGAAGCAAGAAGTCGCTCCAAGGTGGATGATTCCCTTTGCAGCGGGGCATTGCAATCCATAGGCATACACGTGCGACATCACATCGTGCCTGACCTCTTTTTCCCGTGCCTTAGCATCCTCAAAATTTATCTCATCCTTAAACGCCTTTAGCTCATTAATCTGCTCATCAGTAATTGAAAGACCAAGCTCCTTTTCGGATTCAGCAAGTGCAATCCAGAGCCTGCGCCAGGTTCTAAATTTGGTAAGAGGTGAAAAAAGTTCTTTCATCTCCTTGCCAGCATAACGCTCCGAAAGGGGGCTCACATAAAATTCGTTCATTTCATTCTCCCGTAATAGTTATCATTTAAACGTTTTTCATCATTTATTTTATATCACAAAATAGCCACTTTTGCTAGATTTTTCGGAAAATATATCACAGAAAAGCGATTTAAAGCTGAAAGTCATCTCGCAAGGCTGTTACCCCCACCACACATCAAACAGGCACAAGGATAAAAACCGTAATATTCTTATAAAACACAAGAAATCTTGATAAAGCACTTGAAATTATGTATATGGGGGGGGTATAATAACAAAAAAGTATACCTAGCGTCAGGACTTATGCCCCGATTCACAGCATGAACAGAGAGGGAAGACATGATTAAAAGGAATAGTTCTAAAAAGAAAATTTGGATTTTGCTTTTAGCAGCATTTCTTGTATTTAATATGGTAATGCCTACCTTTGCCGAGCAGCTTGAGGAGCTTAACAGGCAAGGCGAAGCTGAGCAGGCAGCTCAGCAGACAATAGATAATTCCGAAAATAGCAATACAAATGCAAATCAAAGCAATCCCGATGCGAATGCTAATACGCTAGGCGATAAGCAAGCTACCGCTGAACCAGAAAAAGCAAAAGCACAGGCACAGCCAGCTGAAACCCCAGCCGTTCAGGGCACACCTGACTTATCAAAGGCAGAAGTAGCACCTATCAAGCTTACCAAGGGCATGAGACTAACTGAGGCAAAGAAGCTAGGCTCAAGCGACCCATTAAGAAATGTCATTGCGCTCGCTCCTACACAGAGTTCAAATCTCCCTTCGTCACTTGACGGAAGCAATATAGAAACTATAACCGCCGAATGGATAACCCCTGATGATGTGCAGGATGGCGACAATAATAAGCTGTCTCTAAGGTGGAGAGAGGATAACAACAGAAGCGTCAGAATTAAGCTGAGCTTTGCGATGTCCGGACAATATGACTATGAAGCTGGAGCTGTAGGCATCAGGATTCCGAAACATATATTTAAAGATAGGAACGGTGAGCCCATAGGCGATGTATCCCTTGGAGTTCCGGAAGCACCTGACAAAAGCAATACCTTCTCATATGCAGAGGAAGAGGACAGTTATTATATTACCAATAACAGAAAGCTGAACGCAGCATCTACGGGAAAGATTGAACTTACAATAAGCAATCTTACCCCTCATATGATAAAGGACAAGGCAACCGGATATAGGACGGATAATTTTAACGCTGAGATAAATATCAAGACCCATAAGGGAAATTACATAGGCAAGAAATCAAGCGACATATACGCAGATGTAGATACGGCAGCAAAAGTAACGGGAACAGATTTAAGTGCCAACAAAGTAAGAGAGAGCTGGCCGTCAGGCTTTCCAGAGGAGCTTAAGCCGGCAAATCCAGATGACTATGTGTATGTCAGCTGGAACTCATACGCCTATACTGAGGCAAATCAACCGTTTTTAGTATCTCTAACAGAGAATACCACAAGCGACGGAACGACTGGCAAGGCTATTGTTTTGGGCTATGTAAGGTCTGATACTGGCGAGGTTGTCAAGACAGCTTCAATCAACAAAAAAGAAGTATTCGACGGGTATCGTAATAATGGACAAAATTGTTGGGTGACGATGTATGCCGCATATCCCAAGAGCGATTTTCCATATGGAAAGACATATACGATAAAGAATACGGTCAAATATGAGCTCACCGCAACCGATGACAAAGAATATACTCATGTGTCTACAACCAAAACTCTGAATTATACACCAGTTAAATTCGAAAGACCGAAAGGACATTTCTATGTAGACAAGGATGGCTACGGCGACAAAACAGATGTCCGCGAAAACAAATGGGAGGGCATTTACTCAAGGGGTCTTAATCATATAAAGGACGGAAAAGACCTCGTCATGTCATACGCTGTTTTGTCTAAGGCATATGGTATGCGCTGGACCTTGAAACAGGGAGCCAATCCCGATGATCCGAGGAGCTATGGACAGGTTCCGTACAAGGTTATGGTAGAAGATGACAAAGTAGCTCTTGAAAACGGGGAACAGCTCACTTCTGCCGATTACGAAATCAAGGGGCTTCTGATGAAGGAACCCGAGGTGTATAACTATGTGAAGTACACTGATGATGGATTTGGATATTTTGAGGGCAAAGAGGGAATAGAATACGGCAAAATATATGCGGGAAGCTGGGGATATGAAAGAACATATGATTACAGCAGTTTCCCTGCTTTTTCAGTGTTTGCAAAGAATGCAACCGGACAATATTATAAGTGTGCTGACGTAACGTTTAGCAATAGCAAGCCAGCAATAAAGCCAACCGCTGGTGCAACGGTATCTGGATACAAGCTCGTATTTCCTAAGGGAACGACTGGCTACAAGGTAGAGACTGAGACAAAAAAGGCGGCAATAAGGTGGTGGATGTACCCCGATGTTGAAATAAAGGCGAATGCCGCAAGGAAGGCACAGGTTGAAGAGCTTTTTAAAAACTCGGATATGCCTCAGACAAGATTCATAAACTACGCACGCATGAATGTGCTACTGTACAACAAAAATGAGTTTATAAACGAGGACTACGGTCTGAATCAGGCTATGGGCTTCCAATATGGAGCAAAGCTAAGCAAGTCTTGTACATACGACAATGACGTTAAAAACAGCAATGTCAGACTTCACTACAAGGCAACTGCAACCATGCAGACAAATCAAACATCGCTTGATGACATAAATGAGCTCATCAAAGAGGGCTACCTCAAGGAAGAGAAGCGTTGTACATGGTACGACCTTTTACCTAAGGGAGTTGTGCCTGATACATCAACGATAAAGCTTAGAAACGCAGATAGTTTAGAAGAAATTAAGGCAGTAGAAAACTGGCGCGGCACAGGAAGAATAATGCTCATAGTAAAGGCAAAGCTCACACCTAAGTATGAGTTTCAGACAAGGGCATCGTCGATAATAGGCAGGATGGGATATGCTGACCGTCCAGCTATCACTTTTGATGCCAATTACTCGTGGAGAAATTTAACCGAACTTGGTGCAAGCCTTGACAACAAAATAGTTTACGAATCGGGAAATGACAAGCTCGGAACTATACAGGGTATTAAGGGAGAGCCTGATGACCCGGCAGCGGGGAACAATGCAGACTCTATAAGAGCAGTAGGAGATATGAAATCCGCTCTTACTGACATCAACCCGGACAATAATAATCCAAGCTATCTCTATGCCAATGCCATTTCGAACATATCGGTAGATACGCAGAGCCTCTCAAGCATATTAAAGCGTGTCGATGCAAATAGAGAAGGACTATTTGGTGATGGACTGGATGAGAACGTTGCAAAGAATGTTTATGAGGGTGGAAGCTATACATACGGCATTAGCGTAATGAGCGCTCCAAGGTCCAGAACCAAGGCTATGAAAATCTATGATAGCCTCGAAAACTATGTGCCTACAGCAGACAAATTCGACTATAAGGACACTCGCTGGAGAGGGACATTCCAGGATATAGATGTAAGCAACCTTGTGGGGAAAGGGATTGCACCTAAAGTATATTACAGCACAGTAAAGGGTCTTGTACTAGATGATACCAACAACAGAACAGACCTTGACCTTTCAAATACAAGCAAGTGGTCAACGACCGTGCCAAGCGACAAGAGCAAAATAACAGCAATTGCAATTGATGCGTCAAGAAAGGCTGACGGCACGGAGTTTGTGCTGGCACCTGAAGAGTCAATTACGGCATATGTGCACATGAAGGCACCTATAGTTGCAGACCTTGCTAAGAAGGGTGAAGAAAGCAAGTGGTATGACCAAATTCTAAAGCAGGGAGAAAAGGAAGAGAGCCTTGAGGGTGGTGCACACGCATATAACAATGTTTCCTATACCAACATAACTATATCTGAAGAAGGAATTGCATCGTCTGAGCTTCTTGCAAGACATGATTATACCAAGATAGGACTTAAACCTTATAGGATTAAAGTTGTCAAGAAATGGGATGATGACAACGACAGAGACAGAAAAAGACCAAATAGCGTAACAGTTAGACTGTATGCAAATGGAAAGCCTGAGGGCAAGACACTCACCCTAGATGAAAATAACAAATGGGAGGGAGAGTTTGGAGATATTCCGTATTCCGACGCAAACGGAGATAAGATAAATTATACGATAAAGGAAGACAGCGTCACGGGATATAACGATATCTTAACTGCTCCTTCTTATCAAGACGGATATGCTGTATTTAATCTAACGAATAAGCATGAGCCTGAGAATATAAGCATAAAAGGTGAGAAAACATGGGACGGAGGAAGCTACAGACCGGAAAAAGTCACAATAGGGCTTCTCGCAAATGGCAAGCTGATAAGGAGCATAGATGTACGCCCTGATGAACAGGGTCTGTGGAAATACTCCTTTGACAATCTGTTTAAATATGAAGACGGAAAGGCGATAAAATACGAGCTTGATGAGCTGTCATACGTGCCAGGCTATGTATCAAGCAAAAACGGATATAATATCAACAACAAATATAATCCTTACGGAGATTTGGAGTTTACAAAGAAAAGCAAGAATGTCACCTCGGTATCAAAGGAAAAGACGTTTAGCTTTAAGCTTGAAATTAAAAAAGACGACGGAACATTTGATGACGCCATATATGCTTATGAAACCTCGGACGGGAGGACGGGCAATATATCGAATGGAGGGATAATAACTCTCAAGAGCGACCAAAGCATAAGGATTAAAAAGATTCACTCAGAGTACACATATAGTTTAGAAGAAATAGACATTCCAGGCTTTACCTTGGATAAGGATGCGTCTAAAAATCTGACAGGAGATATAAAGGCAGGAACGACAACCAAGGCAGTTGCCGTAAATATCTATAATGCTAAGGGGCATCTTCCTATAGAAGTAGGTAAGACGCTTGAGGGAAGGAAGCTGGAGCAGTATCAGTTCCACTTTGATATTATCGATGAACAAGGCAACATAATAAGAAGCGCAACAAACAGGCTGGATGGCAGAGTTCCTTTCGGTTCGCTTAACTATGATTTGACCGATGTTGGCAAGACATACAAATATACGATACGAGAAAGAGCCTCGGGAGAACCTGGATATACATATGATAAGACTGAAAAAACCTTCAGCGTAAGCGTCAAAGACATGGGCGACGGCACTCTCGATATCAAGACGGATATTTCAAAGGATGAGTTGAGGAACCTTACCTTTAAGAATAAGTATGAAGCAAAGGGTGGTATAAAGCTCACTGCAAGGAAGATAATCAAAGGGAGTTTCCCTAAGCCAGCAGGTAAATTTAAATTTGAAATCCATAATGAGAATGGAGATGTCGTATCAACAGGCACAAATGATAAGGACGGAAGGATAGAATTTTCTGAGATAAGGTTCAACCAATCCGATGCTGGCAAGAAGTACAAATTTACAGCAAACGAAGTAGATGAGAACGACACTCTTTATACATATGACAAAACCAAGTGCGAATACACGGTAGAAGTGGTCGATAAGGGAGACGGCACGCTTTCATTCAATACGGAAGCAAAGGATCTTTTTACAGATGATGTGAAAAATGACCCTAGCTTTCCAGTATTTGCTAATGAGTATGCACCGGGAGATCTCTCTGTATCAAAACGCATAAACTCAGGCGATAAGAATAAGGACTTCAGATTTAAAGTAAAATTCACAGGTAACGACATAGAGATACCTAAGGGGAGCTTTGAGCTAATAAGAGAGCAACTGCCTGCGTTAAATGTTCAAAGTGCCATGAACTCTATATCAAGCACTTTACTGAACTCACCGGACTTTAGAGCACAGAATCAAAATACACAGGCTTCGGAGAAGAGTGTAGCTGGAGAGCAGAACTCTGAAGCTATACACAAAGATGGTTCGCTGTCTAACGCTACGGAAAATGAAGCCAATAGTGAACTGAAAAACAAAACAAAATCACCTAAGCTATTAGATTCACGAAATCAAATAGCGGGAAGTAACCGAACCAAACCAATTACAGCTCGCATGGCGGGCTTAGAGATTGGTAGCGAATTGATTCCACCTGCGGTTGGAGCTAGGCAGAGTGTATGGACCGCAGTAAGTGGTGGGGTCACAATGACTATATATCAGGAGGCTGACGGTAAATATACGCTTGAGCTTAAGCCGACAAATGGAGTTTCAGGAACGCTCGCAAAGAAATTCAGAGACTTCGGATTTAACGGAGGCCTTGACCAGACCGACTATAAGATAAGTAATGTAATATTTAAGGGCAACATAAAATTCCCAGCAGGAGGAAGCGATAAATTTGGTGCAACTACCTATAGCGGAGCTTTTTCAGGGGAAACCTTTAAGAGCAGTATAGAATCTATAGATTTTGGAGATGTTGATACATCACAAGTGGAAGATATGCGTTGTACTTTTTATGAATGTGAAACACTAAATACAATAAAAGGACTCGAAAAATTTGATACTAGAAAAGTCAAAGATATGAGTGACCTATTTGCACGCTGCACTAGATTGACAGCACTTGATATAGGTAGTTGGGATACAGGCAATGTTAATCATATAGATTCTACGTTCTATGGTTGCGAATCTTTAAAAACCCTTGACTTACGGAATTGGAACACTAGCAGTATAGTTAGCATGCAACATACATTTGGTAAATGTAGTTCATTGTTAACGCTTGGCGATATAGGTAGTTGGGACACTTCTAATGTTACAAGAATGAACTTTATGTTTTCTGATTGTAAATCATTCACAAAACTTGATATAGGTAATTGGGATACTTCTAATGTTACGGATATGAACCATATGTTTTCCGGCTGTGCATCGTTAGCATCACTTGATATAGGTAGTTGGGACACTTCTAATGTTACGGGTATGAGCCATATGTTTTCTAGTTGTGAATCAATAACAATACTTGATATAAGCAGTTGGAATACCTCAAAAGTTGAATATATGGGACATATGTTTGCAGAGTGTAATATGTTGACAAACATTGATATAGGTGATTGGGATACCTCTAAAGTTCAAAGTATGATTAATATGTTTGAGCATTGTAAAATGTTGACAAAGCTTAATATAGGTGGATGGGATGTTTCTAAAGTACAAGACATGACCTATATGTTTTCTGGATGTTATTCGTTAACGTCACTTGACATAGGTGAATGGAATACTTCTCAAGTTAAATATATGGTGTGTATGTTCGTTAGTTGCAAATCGCTGACAATGCTTGATATAAGTGGTTGGAACACTTCTAATGTTGAGGATATGAGTCAGTTGTTAGAAAACTGTTACAACCTCGAAACCCTCTACCTAGGCCCTAACATAACAAACCTTAAAAATGCTAATTTACCTGACAAGCAGGGAAAGACCGTAGGCGATAAGATTTACACTGGCAAGTGGATAAAGGAAGACAAGTCGTGGGGGCCGTATACATCAACAGAGCTTTGTGAGAATTACACCTCCGGCAAGAATATGGACGGCAAGTGGATACTTGAGACCAAGCCTGCGGCATACACGATTAGGTACAACCCAAATGAGGGAACCGGAAGCATGGCGGATAGTAGCGTATCTAAGGACGAGGAGTTCAGCATACCGCAGTGTGGATTTAGACGCTTCAACCATGTATTTAAAAACTGGAATATAAATGCCGACGGAAGCGGCACAGCCTATACGCCAGGGCAGAAGGTTACAAACCTTGCAGACATTGGAAAGACCATAGACCTATTTGCGATATGGGAAAAGCAAGACAACCATGTAAATATCGAAAACGGAGAGTTCGAGTTCACTCTCAAAGCTGACGAGAAAGTAACACTCAAAAATCTACCGGCAGGTCTTGCATACTCGGTATATGAGTATACAGACAAGGGCTGGACACTTGTGAGCAAGTCTGGAGATACAGGAAAGATAGAGGCAAAGACGGAATCCAAGGCTGAATTTGTCAACGAATATGCGACGGGCAAGACATCGGGCACCGTGGGCGGTGTTAAGTACCTCGACGGCAAGGGTGCCGAGGGCTTCAAGTTCAACCTAGTAAACGCACAAAATAATAGCGTGGTTGATACGGAAACATCGGGCGAGGGCGGACACTTTAGCTTCAAGCCTCAAACCTTCACCGCAGCAGGCGAATATAAATTCTACATAGAGGAAGACAAGGGAAATAACCCTGACCCAAATATAAACTACGATAGCCACAGAGAGGAAATAGCCTTTAAGGTAACGGATGACGGAGAGGGCAACCTTACAACCGAGCTGATGCAGGGAAGCGTCGAAGCAGTCTTTAATAACACCAGCAAGGAAGGAAGCCTAAGAGTTAGAAAGGTAGTTACAGGAACAGAGGCAACTGGCAAGGACTTTAGCTTCAGAGCAGTCTTTGATGACCAAAGAGTTGAAAACTTCACACTCAAGTCAGGCGAGGAAAAGATATTTACAAATCTTAAATTTGGAACTCGCTACAAGATAGAGGAAACAAACGTTCCAAAAGGCTACAGAAATGTATCGATAGAAAATGGCGAAGGAACCGTGACAGGAGATGCACAGATAGAAGCCACAGCAACTAATGCTTACAGCGTACAAGGGCAGTTTTCGGTAGAAGCCTTAAAGAAAATGAAGGGTCGAAGCCCAGCAGCTGGGGAATTTAAGTTTGCTCTGCTTGACCAGAACAGAAGCACAGTAGCGACAGCCTCAAATGATGCAGACGGAAAGATAATTTTTGACAATGTGAAGATTGCAAATGCAGGCACCTACACATATTCAATCAAGGAAATTCCGGGAAGCGACCCGAAGATAAGGTATGACGCTCACGAGGAGCAGCTTACGGTAAATGCTGTAGATAATGGAGACGGCACCTTGGAGGTAACTGTAGCATATGACGATGAGGGAGCCGTGTTTAACAACGAACCGGCACCACCACCTGAGGAAGAAACGGGAAGCTTCAGCTTGACAAAAAACGTAGTAAATGCAACTGACGGCAACAAGGACAAGAAGTTCAAAGCTGTCATAACTCTTACCGATAGTGACGGGAAGCCTCTGGTGCTTGAATATCCGTTCAGCTCAACAAGGCAGGCAGGCGGTTTTGTAAGAAACGGCACGGAGCTTGAGATAATGGATAACGAAACGATAACCGTGCGCAAGCTGCCGGTCGGAGCAAAGGTTACCGTAAAGGAAGTAATGGAGCTTGGCTATCGACTTGACAAGGCATCCGTAACGCAGGGAGAAATTGCCAAAGGCGATGAAACAAAGCTCAAACTGATAAATGTATATGCAGCAGCAGGAAGCTTTAGACCAGAAGGTAACAAGAGCCTGATCGGAGCGGAACTAAAAGACAACCAGTTTAATTTTGTTGTAACCTGCGACGGACAGCTGATACAGACGGCAACAAACGACAAGGCCGGAAATATCAAATTTAAGGACATCCAGTACGGCATTACCGACATCGGCAAGACCTATGTCTACAAAATAGCTGAGGACAAGGGCGATGACCCACGCATAACTTACGACAAGAAAGAATACGAGCTTACGGTAACTGTAACGGATGACGGAAACGGCAAAATAATAGCAACATCGAATAATGTCAAGGCGAATTTTACCAACGAGTTCAGCTACGAATATCCTAAGACAGGACGGGAAAAACTTTTAGTCCTATTTATACTATCAATCATTGTTTTGATTTCGGCGACAATAATAACTATTCGGAAGAATAAGGAAGCTGAAAGCATATAAATTTTAAGAAAGGTAAAGTAAAATGAGGAGGGAAAAAATGAAAGGAAAGAAGACAAGAGGGCTTGTAGGGCTCATGCTGGCTGTTGCAATGGTGCTCACTTCTGTGAATGTTTTTGCTAGCATTACGGTTAATGAACCAGATCTTAAAACTGTAGAAACCAAAGTAATTGTACAGAAACTACAGATTGCACCGACAGACGGTACATCTATCAAAAACACAGGTGAAGACCAGCAGGCAAACTATGCAGGCAAGAAGTATGACAAGACCAAATACGGTGATGTACAGTTTACCGTATACAAGCTTAATGCCATTGAGGTAGAAGCTAGCAAGAAAACAGGACAAGAAATCGCCGACGAAGTTGAAGCTGCTGTAAAGAATGGAAATCCTGCTTCTGCATATGGCGCAACTGAATTTCAGGCTGCTACAACTGTAGATGAGAATGGACAGATAAGCTTCTCTTATACTACAGGAAAAACGAAGCAGGATTTCAAAGGCTATTTTGTAGTTGTTGAAAGCAAATCACCTGCAACTGTTACAGGAAAAGCAAAGGCAATGTTCGTTGCACTTCCTTGGCAGAAAAGAGATTCGAAAACTGGTGAATATCTCAAAACCGTATACCTATATCCTAAGAACAAGGTAGAAAGCCCTGAGCTTGTACTTCACAAGACATCAAAGGCTCACGGCGAAAATACCGTTAATTTCGCAGGCGTCAACTTTACACTCTACAAAGGAGAGGTTGGACAGGGAACAGTTGTAAAAGCTGACCTCAAAACTGATGATAGCGGAAATATCAAGATTACTGACATGACAGTTGGTAAGTACTATCTAGTTGAGAACGAAACAAAGGACAAGGTTGATGGCGTACTTGATGAGGTTACAAAGTATAAGCCTAAAGAGGGCGTAGGCACATATCTTGTTTCAAAGTATGCACAGAATGACAAGAACAACAAGCTATACTTTGAGATTACATCAGAGGGTAAGCTTGAAAAGGGAGCAGACACCTTATTTGATAACCTTATCAACTACGAAAGACCTAAGATTGAAAAGACGATAACAAATGATACTGCTGGTGGCACATTTGATGTAGGCGAAAAGATTGAATATAAGGTTGAAGTTCCTATCGCTGATAATGTAAAAGATTACATAAAGTATGAGTATGAGGATGTTCCAGAGCAAGGCCTTAAGGTTAATGTTGCAACTGTTAAGGTTAAGGCAGGAGATGCCGACCTTGTAAAAGATACTGATTATACACTAACACCTAATGGTGATGGATATACTATCAATTTCATTATGGGAGCTGGCGTAACGGATAAGGTTTCTGCTCAGGCAGGGAAAAGCTTTGTAGTAACATATGAGGCAAGCATCACAAGCTTTGATGTTACACGTTTAGACAATACTGTAAACCTTACATACTCAAACGGCGGCAAGGACAGATATGATACAGATACAAAAACCGTAGAGACATTTGGTGCGAAATTTGTCAAAGAGGACGGCGGACTGTTCGATATAGGTCTTGGAGATGCTGACAACAGACTTGCTGGAGCCAAATTTGCCATAGTAAAATTAAAAGCAGATGGAACTCCGCAGTGGCTATATGAAATAGACGGTAAATATGTATGGAAAGACAACAAGGATTTAAGTGCTACAAGTAATCTAAAGATTCTTACTTCAAATCAAAACGGAGAATTTGAGATAAAGGGACTAAAGGCTGAAAGGTACTACCTAGACGAGCTTGAGGCGCCGGTAGATTATGAGCTTCCTGCTGAAAACCAATATGGAGTTAGAGTAGCTGCGGAGTTTATTCCTGACAACCAACGAGGTGACTTGCTAAATATTACGTCCGTAACAAATAAGAGAAATCCTGACCTTCCAATGACAGGTTCAGAGAGACTTCTCGTGTTTAGCGTTATAGGTCTTGTAATAATCGGCTGTGGGTATGTAATCATCAGAAGGCGTCGTAAGACTGATAGATGAGTAAAGATAGTCAAAAAGATAGAAAGAAAAGTAAAAACAGAATAATCGATATATTTCTTTATGGCATTGTAATAATCGGTATCGGAATTCTGGCTTTTAGTATATTTGACTCAAGAGTTATTGAAAAAAGCGAGACCAATAAGGCCATTGAGGCATTCAGAAACTCAGAAAAGGCTAAAGAAAATAAATCGCAGGTGTCGGTTTTTGATGAGGAAAATAAGCCCATAGGAGTTATCAGCATTCCCAAAATAGATATTGCGCTTCCTATTTATGACAGGCTATCTGAAAGAGCACTGTCAAAGGGAGTAGGCGCGATGAATGGCTTTGATGATTTGAGTGGAAAGGAGGGAACCCTTTGCGTTCTCTCCTCCCATAGCGGGCTTTCGGCGAGCGGTCTTTTTACGAATCTTGATAAGCTGAGAAAGAAAGACCACTTTTATATAGAAAATAAGGAAAAGGTTATAAACAAGTACCTTGTTGATAGCTTGCATATCGTAAAACCGAATAACACCAAGCTTCTGAAAGCAGAACCTGACAAAGCAAAGGCAATACTCATAACCTGTATTTCGGAAGAGGGCATCAACTCGCACAGACTTCTTGTAGTTGGGCATTTTGTCGGTACTGTCGACCATATCGAGAAGGGCAGGTTGACCCTGAGCACCTATGAGAAAATCTTGCTTTGTGTAGTATTTTGTTTGCTCGTGCTGATAATTTTTGAGCGGATGAGAAGAAGGAAAAAAAGGAGGTGTGCTAATGAGAAAAAATAAAATAATTTTCGTTATCTGTACCTTCCTATGCATTTTTTCACTTTCGCCGGCTTTAAATTCTTTTGCAGAGGACGCCCTAAATACGCTGAAAATCAACTCGATAAACTTTGAAAATAAGCCTGTTTATGGCTTTGTATACGAAATAAAGGAAAAAGCGACCATGAATACGGTGGCTAGGGCTGATATGAGGAAGACAAGTGAATGGCAAACTCAGTTAAAGGACGGGGAATATGTAATTGTTGAAACCGAAAGACCTGAAGGCTATGACAAGGCGAAGGATGTCAACATTACGCTCCCATACAAGAACGACCAATACGGACTTAGCAGAAGAATAAGCTTTACACCTAAGCACGTTTTAGCCGTGGACAAGCCCAAAACACCGCCTGGCAGTGATATCCCACCTCATGTGAGAACAGGAGATTACATAAACTTCATGTTTTATTTAGGAATTTTGTTGATTGGGGCAGGCTTGGCAGGACTTTTCAGAAATGAGGAAAGCGGCGAAAGACTGAAAAATTAGTGTCGATATTTAGTGTCGATATTTGAGGAGATTAAATTTAGCTTTAGTCTCCTCTTTGTTGTATTTGTATAACTCTACGTTTTCTAAGGGCTGTTATTATATACGTCTAACCCCACACCGCGTTTTATGAGGGTTGTTATTGTGTTTTGTTGCTCCTGTTAAGTTCAATATTGAATTTGGAAATAGGTTTAAGCATTCGTAGAAAGAGGATTGTATGAAGAAAAAGTCGCTGTGGATTTTTCTGGCAGTTTTGATTATAGTTGCCGTATCGGTTATATTTTTATTTTTTCAAAGCTCGACCCCCGAGCATTCGGTAAAGCAGTTTTTTAAGAACTTTAAAACGCAGGATAAGGAGAGCATGAGGCATGTATATACGGCAGATATTTTGTCCATAGCACAAAATAGTCTTGAAGCGGCAGTTGCGAGTGGAATCGATGCGTCTATTGAGCAAGCGAGTGTTTCGGCGGAGGATTTGCCAAAAGCGCAAGAGCGTGCTACAGCGGAGAATTTGCCGAAAAAGCAAGATAGTGCTACGGCGGAGGATTTGCCAAAAGAGCAAGAGCGTGCTACAGCGGAGGATTTACCAAAAGGGAATTTATCCCCAAATGTGGCCAATGACCAAACGGAAGCTAGCAAAGAGAGTTCTGCCAAGGAAAGATGCGACAATAAGGCTAAGGAAAAATACGATAGCAAGGCTATTGTCAGCGAGGCACAAAAAAAGATTTTGGATTTTGAATATGAAATAAAGTCCAGCGAAGTTTCAGGAAATCAAGCAAGCGTTGTGGTTGAGATAACCTCGTATGAGCTTGGCAATGCATATAGGGAGTGGTATCTTGAATCAAAGCAGATAAAATTTTCAGGCGAAGGTTCATCTGGCAGAAAAAATATTGCTTTACGATTAAACCTCCTTGAGCAGAAATTTAAAGAATCAACTAAGACATATAAGAGTGTATTTGAGATTAAGCTCACCAAAAAACACGGCGACTGGATGATATCGGATATGGGAGATTCCTACGAATTTCTAAGGGCGGTGTCTGGTGCGTTTATTTATAGCTAGAATAGAGTTTTCGGAGCTCCTAAAATCCGGAAAAGCCTATTTGCTGAAGTAATATAAATACTTGATTTTGCGGAGCACTTTATTTTTTCGCTGAAATATCCCCCAATTTATCCCCCAGATGTGTTATAATCTACATGGGTAATAAACTGGGGGATAAAATTATGCAAAAATACATTGAAATTATAAATAATATTCTTGACCATAACGCAGAAGAAGAATGGTTTGAATTTAAAGAAAATTGGTTTGACGGGCATGGAATAGGAGAATATATATCGGCTCTATCAAATGCAGCAGTACTTTGTAGGAAAGAGTTTGCTTATCTTGTTTGGGGAGTAGATGATAATACTCATCATATTGTTGGGACTAAATTTGATTTTAGAAAAGACATTAAGAATGAACCTTTAGAACATTATTTGGCAAGACAAACAACCCCAGATGTTGCTTTTTCTTTTCATGAGGTAAGTATTGAGGGGAAAAGAGTAGTAATACTTGAAATTCCTAGAGCTAAAAACACTCCTACCTCTTTTGATGGGGTGAGATACATAAGAATTGGCTCAAGCAAGGTTAATGTTGCAAAATATCCTGAGCGAGAAGCAAATTTATTTGAGGCTTTGAGGGAAAAAGAAAAAACGATAGAAAATATAGAATCTGAATATCAAGATTTAACATTTGAAAGATTATTTACTTATTATGCTGGTCGAGGCATATCTCTTAAGCTTGAAACCTTTGAAAAAAATCTTGGGCTATTGACAAAAGACGGAAAATACAATTTAATGGCACAGTTATTATCGGATAACAGTCATATCTCTGTTAGAGTTTCAATCTTTAACGGAGAAACAAAGGCAAGCCCTTTGTATTCTGTAAAAGAGTTTGGAAACACGTGTATTTTGCTCAGTCTAGATAAAGTCTTGGAATACGCTGATGTTATAAATATACTGCAAGCAGATGAAAGCCGACGAATTGTTTCGAGGAAAGATATAGCACTTTTTGATATGAATGCTTTTAGAGAGGCAGCTATAAATGCGTTTGTTCATAATAAGTGGATAGATGGGAATGCGCCTATGATTACAGTGTATAGCAATCGCATTGAGATTCTGTCGAGAGGAACACTTGACCCGAAGCAGACCAAAGAAGGCTTTTATATGGGGGAATCTATACCTGTAAATCAAAAATTATCTGACATATTTTTGCAGCTGCATATTAGTGAGCGGTCAGGAAGAGGTGTGCCAAAAATCATAGATATATATGGTAAGGATGTATTTGATTTTAGAGAAAACTCGATAGCTGTAAATATTCCTTTCAATTGGGTTAATAATATGGGGAATAATTTAAGTAATAATATGGCGGATAATTCGAGCGATAAAATAGGGGACAAGCTGGGGGATAAACCAAGAGATAAAGCGACTTTGAATACCAGACGCAAGAATATAATCGATGAAATGAAAAACAATCCAAATGTAACTCAGGCACAATTGACAAAAATCTTAGGAGTTGCATTGACGACGATTGAAAATAACATTAGATTCTTGAGGGAAAATGGATATATAGAGCGAGTAGGTTCCAACAAAACAGGTCATTGGCAAGTGAAGTAAATGCTTGTAAAGACTTGCAAAATGCTTAAAAATAGAAAACCTAGGTAAAACGTTGAGGATTGCATATACAAGTAGGGGATAGGATATACAAAAAGGGGCTGTTACATTAACGGAATGATAAGCGTTAATGCGACAGCCCCTAAAATATTTTGTTTTACGATTCAGTTTTACAATCTAGAAATTTTTTAAAATCTAGAAATTTTGAACACTGTTTGGCGACATGTTATATTCTGTCAGAGCAACCAATTCCATGCTTTACCCTTGCAGCTTCCTCCGCAGCCTTAGCATTATTCCAGTGATCCATCGTTCCTACGAGATAGCCTGTGATTCTTCTGATTCGTTCAAATTCAACTGGAGCGAAAGAGTAGCTTAGGTCTGCATGATCACCATCCAGGTTGATATCTAGTGAATTGAGCTTTCTGCCATGCTTCTCCTCTAAATATTCGACGTATTTGCTAGCTTCTGTCGCACTTGCGTTTCCAGTAATTTTAACGTTCATCCCCATACCTCCTAATAAATCTAATATATGATTGCATTTTGTAATTCAGTTCTCTCACGCACGGGTGTAAAAGAACTACAAACGCATTATATCACAATTAAACTAGATATGGTAGATGTTTTTTAAATTTTTGCTAAAAACTACTTTTGCTTGTGGTTGTCCAGATGCCCATTTTTTCAGCTTCTGCAATGAGCTCGTCTTGGAAGTCAGGATGTGCAATGCTCACAAGAAGTTCTGCCCTTTCCCAAGTCGATTTTCCCTTTAGATTTACGGCTCCAAATTCTGTAACTATATAATGTGTGCATGAGCGAGGTGTTGTTACTATATAACCCGGTTTCATTGCGGCTGTTATCAGGGATATTCTCTCTCCATTTAGAACCTTGGTGGACGGTGTGCATATAAAACTTTGACCGCCCTTTGAATGATAAGCGCCTTGAACAAAGTCAAGTTGGCCACCTGTTCCCGAAATGTGTTTAAAATTAGAGGACTCGGAGCAGACCTGACCGTATAAATCCAAGATGATACAGCTATTAACCGAAACGAAGTTATCCATTCTAGCTATTATTGCCTGATTATTGACATAGTCAACTGGCGCACAGTAGCATAGAGAGTTATCGTCAATAAAATCATAGAGATCCTGCGTTCCACCTGCAAAGGCGTAGACCAGTTTTCCGTTGTTGAGCTCCTTGCTGCTTGTGAGCTTTCCGGCTTTGAAAAGCTCAAGATAGCCATCGACTAACATTTCCGTATGTCCGGATAGATTTTGAATATCTGACTCTGCGATTAACTTCCCAATCGTGGAAGGAAGTGCACCTATTCCGAGCTGTATTGTACTGTCGTTGCGGATTTTTTCTACAACAAATTTTGCGATTTTTTCGTCGATTTCGGTTGTAGCACCGTTTGGAATTGTTGCCATGGGCTGGTTAGAGCTTTCTACAACATAGTCCACGTGCGACAAATGTATTTTGTTGTTTAAACCGAGGGCTTTCGGCATCTTCTCGTTGACCTCGAGGATTACCATTTTGGCAGATCTGATAACGCCCCATACATCTGCGACCTGAGGACCGAGATTGAAAAATCCGTATTCATCCATTGGACAGACTGAGAGCATCGCAATATCAATGTTGCAATCGTTGTGTTCCCAATAAGAGGTAAGCTCGTTGAAATTCATAGGGATATACCAGCATCTGCCGTCGTTTGCCATTTTTCTGTCTGCACCTGTGAAGTGTGCCGAACCGAACCTAAAGTATTCTAGTGGATACCCTTTTTTGTAAACCTCCCAAGGTGCGTGGATTGCCACGGTTGAGAGTATTTCAACCCCTCTGAGGTCGTCGCGTTTTGAAAGTGCAACATCAAGGTCGTTTACAGCACCGATTCCAAGTCCGAAGTGGACTCTCATGTTATTTTCAACATTTGAAGCAGCTTCATCGGCGGTAATAAGCTTCTCTTTATATTTTTTACTGATTTCGTCTAATCTATACATTTAAACGCCTCTCATTCACAAAACTATATCCCAAAAATTTCAAAAGCCTTATTATAAAATCCTCAAAACCTTATCACAAGAGTCTCTCGCAAAAGTTGTTCACGAAATTTGCCTGCAAAATTTGCTTAGAAAATTTGTTCAAAAAACTTGCTCAGAAAATTTACTCAGCCATGCTTAAAATCATCGCAAGCATACCAATGAGATTGGTCTGATTTCAATAATGCTTTTAGCTATGCTAATAAATTAACAATCTCGTCTATTGTATTGTACTACACAGAGGCAAGACATTCAAGAATTTTAAGAAAATAAGGTCTAGGAATTTTAAGAAATTGCGGATATATTTAAAAAATAAGGGCAGGGTAGAGCAGGTATTTAAAAAAATCAGGGCAAGTGTTTTAGAAATAGAGAGGGATAGAGGATGCATTAAAAATTCAGGGGAGATATTTTAAGATCCGTTCGGCGCGGTGGTGCAAAATAGTAAAATATCCGAAAGCACGGAAAACCCTAAGGAGCATGGTTATTTTTGTAATCTTAATTAAAGTAGCACCATTCCAAGCTTCGACAGCAGGCATAAGGTCCATAATCCACACGATAGGAATTATGGAGATGAGACCTATAAGGTGACAGAAGAAAAACTCTTTTTTATCGGGAGCTTTTTCGAAGCCGGTTATGTAATCGGCCCAGAGAATAATTAGGATAATGGAATCAATTTCGATGTAGGGCGAGTGCTTAAAATTGAGGATAGTAAAGTAGTCAAGACAGACAAAAACAACGGAAACCAAAGCACAAAGTCCGACAAAAACCTCATACGCTATCTCCATGCCTGTCATATTATCATCGTCGATGTCAGCACCGACCATATGTTTAATCTGACTATAATCCATAATGCGCCCCTATAACTCCAAAGTGTCTGTATCAAGTTCGGCAAAAGTGTCAAGAAGTGGCTTGATAAGCGAAATAATCATCTTGGTACCTCCGAGGGTCTGACTTTCAATATTCAGAGGCATAATAGGGTCGTGTAGCGACATTCTCAAAAGAAGCCAGCCATTTGGGAACTTAATGCGGACGCCTTCATAATTTGGTTCCTCAAGAACAGCATCATAGTTTGGCCCCTCATCCTTTGTCCAGCCTTCAAGTGTCGACAAAACACTTTCTCCAATTTTTTCGACTTTTTCTCTTGTCGAGTTAATAGGAAGTCTATATTCCACAGATTCTGCAGGCTCTGAAAGCTCAGAGAGCAAACTGGAAATGCCCATGCCATCTCTCTTAAGTCTTGTAGCTTCAATTACAATTTTGGTTGCTAGGAATGCGCCATCATCAAGAAAATAATTTTCTTTGAATGCCGCATGACCCGAGGTTTCGATGGCAAGCTGACAATCTTTTCCTTCATCTATGAGTGTCTTTGCCTTATCAATGACATTTTTATACCCTCGTCTGTATCTGAAATGTCTAAGACCAAGTTTTTCGTTGAGAAAATCCGAAAGCTCCGGACTTGTAATGCTGTCAGTAACTACAAAAGAAGCGGGATGCAGCTTGTATATGAGGGAGGCTGCGACAGCAATTATTCCGTTTCTCACCATTGGTTTTCCATTTTCGTCAATAGCGGCTACTCTGTCTACATCTGTATCAAAGACAAGCGCAAGATCTGCCCCTCTTGCTTTGACCTGGTTGATAATATCTTTTACAGCCTCATTTTTTTCTGGATTTGGTATGTGATTTGGAAAGGTCCCATCAGGTTCAAGATAGAGGCTTCCGGATGTGTTTGCACCTAATGGTTTGAGAATGTTCTCGGCGTAAAATCCCCCAACACCATTTCCGGCATCGACTAAAATTTTCATGCCAGAGAGAGGCTTTTCATCGCTTCCAAGAGCAACGGAAATTTGTTTTCTCAGTATTTCACAGTATTTGCTCATGATATCGATTTTTTCGATTGGCTTTATTGAATACGCTCCCTGCTCATGACGCATTTCATTTTCATATAGTGAGGCAGTCGCACTGCTGTTCTCATCACGCTGTTCTGCTATTTCTAATATTTTGTTGATGGTATCCTTACCGACACCGCCGCTTGCCGAAAAGAATTTGAATCCGTTTCGATTTTGAGGTAGATGGCTTGCCGTAATCATGATGGCCCCGTGACAGTTGAAGTTATCAATCTTGGTGGACATGAACATGGCTGGCGTTGAAGCCAGTCCCGTATCAAGAGCCTGCACACCGTGTTTTTGCAGTGTTTTACATACAATGCCACCGATATGTTCGCCCGAGGTTCTGGAATCACGCCCAACTGACACTCGTAAATCTCCCAAAGGAGCACTTAGCTTATTTGCCAAGAGGTAGACGAAGCCTGTAATAATATTCTCAATCACAGCATCTGTAAGGTTGACAGGTTCATCGTTTACTATTGGTAGTGCAACACCTCGTATGTCGCTCCCATTTTGAAGAGATTTGTAGTTAATTTTTGGCATAATTGGCTCCTTAAAATATCAAAATCCAGTATGTAACATAGTATATATAATTTTACTAGGGTTCCAGAGTTAAGTCAAACCTTTAGAAAAAATTGAAGAGAAAAATTAAGCCAAACTTTTAGAAAAAATAAAGGGAAAAAACAAGTCAAACTTTTAGAAAACCTTTAGAAAAAAATTTTGATTTTTCTGCTTTGTTCATGCTTTCTCGTTATGGCGATGCGTTTAATTTAGTATTTTCCTTAGCTTTCACATTGTCGTTATGCGGTTAACTTAGTGTTTTATTTAGCTTTCTCATGGTAATTATGTGGTTAATTTAGTGTTTTCCTTAGATTTCTCATGGTAATTGTGTGGTTAATTTAGTATTTTGCCGTCTATAGATATGGTAACAACCTGCCAAGGTATAAACTTTCCGCTCGCTTGAAGTGCTTTTTTTGCAGCAAGCTCAAGACCTCCACAGCATGGCACTTCCATTCTAACTATCGTAACCTCGCGGATATCGTTATTAGAAATAATCTCTGTTAGTTTATTTGAATAGTCTATATCGTCGAGCTTAGGACAGCCAATTATGGTCGTTTTGCCATGCATGAACTCCGCGTGCATATTGGCATAGGCATAGGCACTGCAATCGGCTGCAATTAGAAGCTTTGCGTTATCAAAGAAAGGGGCTTTGGTCGGCACGAGTTTAATTTGGCAAGGCCACTGTGCAAGCTGCGAAACAGGCTTTGCTTGGAACTGAGTGTTTTGAAAATCCTGATTTGAACTAGGGCAAGCGCCGCTATTAACGCTACTATTCTTAAGTTGCCTCATGCGTGAACCGGGACATCCTCTGTGCATAGTCTGATTTGTATCGCCTGCTTCCTTAGTCTTTGCAATCATGAGCTTTCTCCTCTCATTTTCATCCTCAATTTGCATGATTTCATCGATAGACATGTTTATAGCTGTTTTTTTATGCTCTTCTTGCATTTTCTTGACAGCAGCATCGTCATAAGCAGGAGCTTCTCTTTCCTCAAATGTTATCGCTCCCGTTGGACAAGCTGGCAGACAGTCGCCGAGGCCATCGCAGTAATGCTCTCTCACGAGCTTTGCCTTGCCGTCTACGATGTCTATTGCGCCTTCGTGACACGCAGTAGCACATATGCCACATCCATTGCATTTGTCTTCATCGATTTTAATAATTTTTCTTATCATAATTTTGTCCTCCTCCTAGTACCGTATCTCCTAGCCCAGCACCTCATAGCACGGCATTGGTAAGCTTAAGCGTAATGTGAACTACCCATTGTCTAAAGCCAATGGGCTTCCTGTTTCAATTTGACAAAACAAACTTGTCTTGATGACATAATTGTAGTAATATGCCAGTGGAAAGTATGTGGTTATAACCACGTAAATTGAAAAAATTGAGATTTTTAAGGTGAATTTTTATGGATATCAACAAAATAAAAGACACTATTATTTTTCAGGGAATGACTGAACATGAAATTGTCGATGCTTTGAAGGGGTTAAATGCTGTAACGAAGCGATATGAAAAGGGGGCGACTATTTTGTGCACAGGCTCCACAACGAGGAGTATGGGGCTTATAATTGAGGGAAGCGTTACGATAGAGAATAACGACATATGGGGAAATCGAACGATTTTGGGATATGCTGGCAAGAATGACTTTTTTGCGGAAACATACGGAATGCTTGCGGATGAACCAATGCTTGTTGACGTTGTGGCGAATGAGGATTGTAAAATTGCGTTTTTGACAATTGCAGTTTTGCGGTCTGACGCGCTGAAAAATGAGGCGTGGGCAAGTAAAATAGTGAGTAATCTTCTTCTGATTTCAACGCAGAAGAACTTAGCTCTTTCGGGCAGGAGCTTCCACCTTTCGCACAAAACAGTCCGTGGGCGTGTGATGTCATACCTTAACAGCGAATCGGTTCGCAAGGCAAGAACGTCTTTTAACATACCCTTTAACAGGCAGCAAATGGCTGACTATCTGAATCTCGACAGGACGGCCCTTTCCAAGGAGATGGGGCGGATGCGAAAAGACGGGCTAATCGACTTTCACAAAAACCACTTCAAAATTAAGAAGCGGATGGAGATATAATTCTAAATATGACCGCCTAGAAATACAATTCAAAATAGCCGTGTGCTTAAGCGGATTTTTCAAGTGTTGCAGTGGTTTTTCGTGGTGTAGTGGGTTTCCGGCACAGTTGTTCACAGCAATTATTCGCAGCAATTATTCACAACAAAAAATTTTGTAGTCGCCGTAGCCTTCCTCGTCCATTTTTTCATATGGGATAAATCTTAGAGCAGCACCGTTGATGCAGTATCTAAGACCGCCTTTTTCAATTGGTCCGTCGTCAAAAACGTGACCGAGATGAGAATTTGAGTTTTTTGACACGACCTCAGTTCGCACCATCATGTGAGAGGTATCAACGTGCTCGGTGAGCTTGCCAGTTGTGATAGGCTTAGAAAAGCTTGGCCAGCCGCAGCCTGCATTAAATTTGTCCACAGAACAAAATAGAGGCTCACCCGTTATTTTGTCGACGTAGATGCCAGGTCTAAATTCCTCGTTTAGCGGACTTGAGCCAGGGGCTTCGGTGTCAGATTTTCGCATTACATTGTATGCGGTTCTGTCGAGAATCTGCCTAAGCTTGTCGTCTGAGGGCATTGGATAATTTTCGCTAAACAGTGGTTTTGATGAAAGAGAAATGTCGATATGACAGTAGCCGCCAGGATTTTTGTCAAGGTAATCTTGGTGATAATCCTCGGCTTTGATGAAGTTTTTCAATGCGGATTTTTCAACTGCAATTGGTCCATGAAGGTCTTCCTCATAGGCAAAAATCTTGTCGATGATTTTAGGGTCGGAATCTGAATCGCTTGCTGAGCTGGGATCATTTGCAGAGGCTGCGTCGCTTGCCGAGTTAAAATCATTTGCAGAGGCTGTATCGCTTGCTGAGTTAAAACTCTATGCAGAGGCGGAATCAGTTGTTGAGTTAGGACTTTGTGCAGAGCCGAAATCAGTTGCTGAGTTAGGACTTTGTGCAGAGGCGGAATCGTCCTCATAGTAAACCCCTGTGCGATACTGCCTGCCGATGTCGTTGCCCTGCCTATTGACAGAGAGGGGATCGATTATTCTGAAATAGTGCAAAAGAATTTCTTCGAGTGAAATTATGGATTTGTCGTAGCATACTTTAACCGTTTCGGCGTGGTCGGTTGAAGCAACATTTTCATAGCTTGTGTCGTCGGTTTTTCCGTTTGCGTATCCCACCTCAGTTTCATAAACACCGGGGAGTTTCTTGAAGTAATTCTCTACACCCCAAAAACATCCGCCTGCTAGGTAGATGACTTTTTTGTTGGACTTTAAGATTCTCTTGTTAGGTTGTTGGTTAGATTTTATGCTTGATTGTCTTTTTTTAAAATTAAACATTATTTCACCTCTTGGTATTATATCTTGTGTAATATTTTAAGTTTTGTGTATCTAAAAAATGCTGATAATTCTAGTGATGAGGACATGCGGATATAAGATTATTTTGCGGTCAAATTATCGGTGATTTGTTTGAAGAAATCTGAACTCCATAAATCCATTTTGGATGGGTCTTTGATAAATGGTATCACGTCTTCTCTAGCCTGGTTATAATCAATAGTATCAAATTTATTCTTAAGCATTATTTTTACATCATTCAGGTTACAGCTGTCATCTTGCGTAATGAATCGGGAATCAATGAGCCTTGCTCTAAGATGAGTTAGATTTACAGGGGACCCCTTGCTCATATAAAAAATATAATCATATAAATCTCTTCCTTTGACTCTATTCTCCCAATTTCTACATATTACAGCATGTATTTTACCAGCAAACAAGGAGGCCTCATCATACATGTTTATTTCGTAAGGGGCAGGAAGGAGCTGGTATTTTTTTTCATAGGATGCTCCGTCGGGGGGTGCTGTATCAATTTCGAACTTAATCTTGATAGCTTTGTTTCGTGGCACACTTTCTGAAATCCCTTTATCATTATAAAAAAGAAGCAGATGTTCCTTTGTATTTCCTTTTAGGAAGGCGGATTGTATTGCTGTATCTTTTTTTTTCTTTTTTGTTTCTACGGATAGATTAAGTCCATAGGATGAAACCTCTTTTTCAATAGCGGTAAACCATTCTGATAAATCAAATGATTCATCTCTTTCTATTAAGGAAAAATCGAGGTCTTCCGAAAATCTATCAAGTCCATAAAACATTCTTAAAGCGGTACCACCGTAAAATGCAGCCTTTTTAAAAAATCCACTACGACTTAAGCCGCATAGTGTGATCTCTTGTAATATCTCTTTCAAAGCGTTCATTCTGTCATAATCTGAATATAATTCATATCTTGATAGCATTTGAGTAATGACTGTATTCATAGTCTATTAATCTCCCTCTTGTAGATTTTATATAATAGGCTTACGTTTGTTGAATGGTAGGCTGTAGAAATCTCTTGCAGTATATTCTCGTCGAAATTTCGAATTTCATCGATATCAATTCTTAGGTCGTCAACTATCATGACTCTGAGTTCTTTCTGGCTAGAGGCAACTTTCATGCTATATAACTTGTCACATAGAGCCTTTTCTTTTGTCGCAATTTGAAAGGTATAATCTCCTTCTGTTTCGAGCGTAATTCCTATTGGATAGACCTTTGCAGGAACATCTCTATAAATAAAGTTGCCAAAGCAAGTATCATACTTGCGCTTTTTCTTTTTATTGAATGTCGCAGAAGTATAGACATGTACTGCCTCTGGAATCAATCCGTAATACGACAGTGCAAATTCAAATGACAGATAGGAAGGACCATATATACTACCTGCAAGAAGATATCCTGGTGTTTTTGAGTTCGTTTCATAAATACCTCGGATAATTGGTGTATATGTTCCTTCTCTGACTAGTCGACCAAGCTTTGTCTTAGGATTTTTGTATTCGCTTAACTCTTCCATAATCATAGAATATGATTTTATCATAATCTCACCTCTTAGTATTATTTTACGATACTTTCGGGTGAAAATCAAGCAAAAAATAAATTTAAAAAGTGACCAATTGTTGCATCTGAAAGGCTGTCCGCAAGGGTCTAGTGATATTTGCCAACATTCTTAAATGAGAAGAATGCGAAAATGCAAATAGCAATTACAAGGTCGATGTAAACTATCCATTGCCTAAAGCAGGTGGGCTTCCTGTTTCAAAATGTAAACATATAAAAAACGCGAACTCATTCTTGAAAAAGAATAGAGTTCGACGCTTCGTGTTCTGGTGGAAGTGGCGAGAGTTGAACTCGCGTCCGAAAAGATATTCACAAGGCTTTCTCCGAGCGAAGATCCTCAATAAACTTCATCTGCCCACTCTTGAAGATCAAAGATAAGAACAGACTAGCTAGTAATACGATCCATGGCTACCTAGCACTTACCGGAAAGCTTCCTGCATATTTTGATACCTTAAAAAGACCTACAGGAAAATCTCTAAAGGCACGCGGGCTGAACTACGCAGCCATTGCGAAATTATTATTATTTTTAGCGTTTATATTTAAACGGCCACTTTTACGCGTCGATTAACCTCTACTCAATTTTTCGGAACTCACTGCTCATTGTGTTGTATTGTAATAAAGGCATGTTAATACCGCATTCGCGTATAGATGAGAAAGTAAAATATTTTGTTGAAAATTGCGAGAAATTGCGAAAAATTTAAAAAGTTCGCTTGACAGATAAAAAATTCAAGGCTACAATTAATTGTATGACAAATGTATGACCCATTGTGTGGTGTAAAGGTGGTGAATTTTATGAGTAATATTATAAGTGTTAGAGTAAATGAGACGGAAAAAGAAATCCTGAAAAAAGCATCAACCCTGTATGGCTGTGCTATATCCTCGCTTATGAAAAAACTTGTTTTTGAAAAACTCGAGGAAGAATATGATCTAAGGGTAATCGAAGAATATGAAAAAGAAAAAGCCGATGGAACTCTTGAATTGTTTGATTTTGATGAGACAGTTGAGGAACTGAAAATATGAAAAGATACTCGTTTCTTTTGTCAAAAAGGGCAAGAAAGGAATTGGCAAAATTAGATAAATCCGTGCAAGTTGTAATTGTGTCATGGATTCAAAAGAATATAAAAGGCACATCAAACCCGAGGCTGCATGGGAAACCCTTAGCTGGCAACAAAAAAGGCTACTGGAGATACAGGATTGGTAATTATAGAATCGTTGCAGAAATAAAAGATGAAGAGCTTGTCATAATTGCGATAACCATTGCAAGCAGAAGCGAAGTATATAAATAAAAGGTAGTATATCAAAAAATATTTTGGTCTACTGCCTTTAACCTACATCAACAATTCCTCCTCTCCTCTATAAGCGGAGTGAAGATATCACAATGCAGAAGATGTAACAATGCAAATGTTTGTAAAAAATTGTTAAAAAATATACAAAAAATATTGATTTTTCGGAAAAATCAAACTAAAATATTTTCAATAAAAATTTATAAAACAAAAGGGGCAAGAGAAAGCCCCAAAAGGAGGAAAGATGGCAAGGTTTACATTACCAAGAGATATTTACCACGGAAAGGGAGCTTTGGAGGCTCTAAAGTCGTTTGAAGGTAAGAAAGCGATGATTTGCGTTGGCGGTGGCTCAATGAAGAGATTCGGCTTCCTCGACAGAGCGGAGGCGTATCTGAAAGAGGCAGGAATGGAAGTCGAAATTTTTGAGGGCATAGAGCCTGACCCGTCGGTTGAAACAGTGCTGAGAGGTGCTGAAGCTATGCAGAAATTCGAACCGGACTGGATTGTCGCTATAGGCGGTGGCTCACCAATCGATGCGGCTAAGGCAATGTGGATTAAATACGAATATCCCGATATTTCTTTTGAGGATATGTGCAAGGTTTTCGGGCTTCCAAAGCTGAGAAAAAAAGCTCATTTCTGCGCAGTTTCATCAACATCTGGAACGGCAACCGAGGTTACTGCTTTTTCAATCATTACAAACTACGATGACGGAATCAAGTATCCGATTGCGGATTTTGAAATTACACCTGACGTTGCTATCGTAGACCCTGAGCTCGCTGAGACCATGCCAAAAAAACTCGTTGCACAGACTGGCATGGATGCGCTTACTCACGCCGTTGAAGCCTATGTTTCTACTGCAAACTGCGAATATACGGACCCGCTTGCTATACATGCTATCGAGATGATACAAAATGATTTGTTAGACTCATACAATGGCGACATGGCGAAAAGACACGCAATGCACGACGCACAATGTCTTGCCGGAATGGCTTTCTCGAATGCTCTTCTTGGGATTGTCCATTCAATGGCGCACAAAACAGGAGCGGCGTTTGCGGACTACGGTGCTCATATCGTTCACGGTGCAGCAAATGCAATGTATTTGCCAAAGGTAATCGCATACAATGCTAAGGATGAAACGGCAAAAAAACGCTATGGTGTAATTGCTGACTATATGCACCTTGGAGGAAATAGCGATGATGAAAAGGTGGATTTGTTGATTAAATTCTGCCGTGATATGAATGATAAGCTTGATATTCCACATTCAATCAATCACTATGGCAAGGATGGACTTCCTGCTGAAGAAGGCTTTGTTCCTGAGGATGTATTCCTAGAGAGATTGCCTGAAATAGCAAAGAATGCTATCGCTGATGCTTGCACCGGTTCAAACCCTAGAATCCCTACTCAGGATGAAATGGAGAAGCTATTAAAAGCGGTATACTACGATACTGAAATAGACTTCTAGGTCACATATTAGGGTCAATGGCGGGTATAGAATCTTTTGGTTCTCTACCCGTTTTTATATGCCGTTAGTGTAAAATAATCAAGGAGTTTTGGAAAAATAAAATAGATTAAGTGCCAAAAATTTTGCGGTGTCGTGCATGATGTGATATAATAATGAAAACTAGGTTTTGCATGAAGTGGAAAATTCGTTTTTTCGCAAGCGAAAATATTTTGTTGCAAATATATATTACAACATTGAAATATAAACACTTTGATAGGACAAGCGAAAATAAACTGTGGGAATGCTCGGAGGTAAGATACTTATGAGCTCAAATAAAATTAGTGCAAAAAATCTTGCACTAATAAGAGATAAGTTGGAAAAAGATGATTACATAAACATCATAGAAACACTTGTTAAAATGGTAGATGAGGGTGTTTATATTGTTGACAGCGACGGGAAAGGCCTTTTCTACAATGAGGCTATGGCAAAGATAGAAGATGTTCATGTTAATGACGTTTTGGGCAAGGAATTTCAGGATGCGTTCCCGGGCGTCGAACTAAAGGACAGCACGCTGTTTAGGGCTCTCAAGAAGATGGAAAGCAGCAAGAACAACCAGCAAAGCTATGTCAATTTGAGAGGGAAAAAGGTTTCGACAAACAATATGACGATGCCTGTTTTTAGCAACGGCAAAACAGTTGCTGCGCTTGAGATTGCCAAGGACATATCCAAATTTGAGGAGATGAGCAATACGATTCAGGACCTTAGACAAAAGGAACGTGGCGGTCGAAGTGTGGATGAAAGTCGAAAAGCTAAGCCGAAAATGAAGCATTATCATTTTAGCGATATAATAGGGCAGAATCCTCAGTTTGTTCAGACGATAAGCCTTGCAAAAAAGGCGGCTGAGAACAGTGCTACAGTTTTTATTTACGGGGAAACAGGGACAGGAAAGGAGCTTCTTGCACAGAGCATACACTATGACGGTGCAAGGCGAGATTCGCCATTTTTGGCACAAAACTGTGCGGCTATGCCTGAGACGCTACTTGAAGGAATTTTGTTCGGGACTGCAAAGGGCGGATTTACGGGGGCGGTTGACAGAGCAGGGCTTTTTGAGCAGGCTAATGGTGGCACGCTTCTGCTTGATGAAATAAGCGCCATGCCGTATGAGCTTCAGAGTAAACTACTCCGGGTTTTGCAGGAGGAGTACATAAGGCGTGTAGGCGGAACCGAGGAAATTCCAATCGATGTGCATATTATTGCAACTGTGAACGAGCCTCCGGAGGAGCTTATAGCGGCGGGCAAGTTAAGGAAAGACCTTTACTACAGACTGAATGTTGTAAACATAAACTTGCCGCCGCTTAGGGAGCGGAAGGATGACATTCCGCTCCTAGTCGACAGCTTTCTTGATAAGCACTGCAAGCGTTTCGGCAAGGAGCTGTGGATGGTTTCTGATGATGTCATCAAGACTCTGAAATCATATAACTATCCCGGAAACATCAGGGAGCTTGAAAACATCATAATGCAATCGGTCGCGCTTGCAGGAAATGAGCATGTGCTTACAAGAAAGCTTCTTTATATGCCCGCAAGCATACGCCAAATTGGAGATGTTGCGGGTCAGTGGGATGGCAGTGAGCCCCTTGATATATATCTTGATAACATCGAGAAAGAATTGATAAGGAGAACGATGATCGAGGAAGGTGGTGTGATTACAAGAGCTGCCGACAAGCTGCATATCAAGAGACAGACCTTGCAGCACAAGCTTAAGAAGTATAAAATGCAACAAACATAGGGTTTTAAATAGTTTTATTTCATGGCTTTAGCTGTGGGGAATGTCAATGCGAATGTTGATACAATTAGTACAAAAGCCATTGCTAATGTATGAAAGCAAAAGCGGGTCATTTATCCAAGATTGTCGTAAAAACCTAGTTTAAGCCATGGGAAGTATCAATGCGAGTGCTAGCATATTAATATGAGATGTGTTACTGATGTATGAAAATAAAGAATACCATGTACGATAGATCACGGTATTTTGCGACCGCAAAAACATTTGCTAATATACGCAAAAATATTTGCAGCAATGCAAGGCGTGAGCTATGAAAAATCGTGTATTTATCATATGCAATTAAATTTAATACAATAAAGAACAGTTCTGCTTTGTAGCAAAAACCAATCTGCCGCAACTATTTTGTGGCATTGACACAAAAGAAAAACAAGATAATTTTTTCGAACTAATGTTTTGCATAAATATAATAATTGCGTCTTTATGGCATGATAATTGCTATAAATAAATGCAGTATGTCTTTTGACAAGGACAAGCTGTTAATATGCGGAAGTCGACTGCTTATAGTTTTAATTAATCTATAGCGTGTTGTATCTGCTAAAATTATTTCTATAAAAGGAAAAGGAGATTTAAAGATGAAGAATGTAAAAGTAATTCTTTGGGGACTCGGTGCAATGGGCGG
>QWCE01000577.1_pt1 | contig 68102 bp, 56 predicted proteins | sample 1972531 | NCBI WGS metagenome assembly QWCE01 (sample SAMN09866716, study PRJNA288562) | Human gut metagenome isolate term4_stool, whole genome shotgun sequencing...
TTCTCTATTTTACTATAATTGAGGCGAATGCTGTTTGATGACACAAAAAAAGGAAGGGTGAATCGGATGATTCTCCCTCCCTTTGTCATCACTCTGAAAAGCCCCTGCAGGGGCTTCCTTCGTTTATAAATTGTTCGAAAAACTAGTCGTCGTAGTCGATGACCTTATAGCCCTCGAGATCCGGCGCCTCTTCCATGGTCATGCCGTAGACATCGTCCCCGTCATAATCATAGGCGTCGGCGGGGATCTGCGCTTCTTCCTCGTCGCGCCAGGCTTCGTAGGCCTTGATCTCCTTATCCAGCTTTTTAAATACATACATCAACACGGCCACGTCGTCGGCAAAGCCCACGGCGAAGATGAAGTCCGGCACGATATCCATGGGATTTACCAGATACATGAGCCCGGCCACGATGAGAAAGAGGTTTCGCTTCTTCAGGCCTCGGTAGCGGCCGGTGATCGTGTCTTTTGCAAGCTTCCAGAGGAGCAGGCCCTCTCTTCGCACCTCGGCCATTTTGCCCTCGCCTTTTAAAAGGGCGAAGCTTTCTTCGGCGAGCTTTTCCATGCGCTCGGGATCGGAGACGATTTTCTTTGCGCGGGGCAGGTATTTAAAAAGGACCTTGGCCCAATTCATTCCTTGCACCAACTTTCGTCGTAGGGATCTTCGCGCCAACGATTGAGGCGGGCCTTTTCCTCTTCGCTTAAATCGCCGCGAGCCACGGCCACTTCCGCCAGTTCCGGGAAGGTGGCGAGGGATGCGTGTTTAAAGCCCGATGCCGCGAAGTTTTCTTCCGCCGCCTTTAATTCGTAGCTGAAAATGGAAATAATGCCCACCACATCGAGCCCTTCCGCTTCGCAGGCCTTGGCGGCGTCGATGGAGCTGCCTCCGGTGGAGAAGAGGTCTTCCACCACCACGACTTTCTCTCCTTCTTTAAAGGCCCCTTCGATTCGCTTGTTCTTGCCGTGGTCCTTGGCCTTGGAACGAATAAAGCCCGAGGGCATATCCAAGATCCAGGAGATGTAGGAGGCGTGGGGGATCCCCGCCGTGGCCGTGCCGAGGACAGCTTCGGCTTCGGGAAACTCACGCTTCACCAAATCCGCCAGGGCCTCTTCGATGACCTTCCTGGCCTCGGGATAGGAGAGGATCAGGCGATTGTCGCAGTAGATGGGGCTCTTAATCCCCGATGCCCAGGTAAAGGGCGCGTTCGGCGACAAACTCACGGCGCCGATATCCAGTAGGTGTTCGCATACGGCTTTCATTGGCTACCTCCTAAAAATTCTTCCTTAATGGCTTTGTATGCCGCCACGGGATCCTTGGCCTGTGTAATGGGCCGTCCCACAACGATGTAGTCAACGCCTATATCTCGGGCATCGGCCGGGGTGACCACCCGCTTTTGATCCCCGGCACTTGCTCCCGCCGGGCGAATCCCCGGGCAGACCAGGGGGAAGGATTGGCGAATGTGTTCCCTTAAATACTTTCCTTCCATGGCCGAGGACACGACGCCGTCGGCACCGCCCTGAAGGGCCAAATGGGCCAGGTGGTACACCGCATCTTCCGCCGAGCGGTTTTCACCTAAGAGGGCTTCTTTTCTTCCTACATCGGAAAAAGACGTGAGCACCGTCACCGCCAGGAGAATGGGCGGGCGCTTCATGTCCTTCACCGCTTCTCTGGCGCGCATAAACATTTCCCGGCCGCCGGAGGCGTGGAGGGTAAGCATGTCGACCCCGAGACCCTTTAAGGAGCGCACGGCTCCCGCCACGGTGTTGGGAATGTCGTGGAGCTTTAAATCCAAAAAGATCTTATAACCCTTGGTCTTCAGCTCCAATACGAAATCCGGTCCGGCGGCGTAGAACAGTTCCATGCCCACTTTCACGAAGGGCTTCCTGGCTTCGCCGTCGAAGCGGGCCAAAAATTCCCGTGCCACATTGGCCGAGGGAAAATCCAAGGCGACGATGACGTCTTTTTCCATAGTCAACTCCTTTATAGTCAATCCGTTTGATTTGTTTTCCAACATAGTATATACCGAAAAGAGGAAAAAAGAAACGAAGGCGCCCGCGGGATCGGCTTTCCTTATTGGCCGCTGTCTTGTTCAATATGAAGAAGGCACAGGGCCAAGGTCATGAGCCCGAGAAAGAGCCCAAAGGCGCCGTAAGCGGCAGCGGCGCGGATCACGCCGAGAGACCAAAGCCCGGCCAGGCAGTAGACATACATGGCCGCCCAGAAAACAAAGAGCACCCAATCCTTCTTTCCCCGAAAGGATAGCTCTTTGCGCCGAGTTGCCAGGGTCATGATCAGCTTGAAAAATACGCCGCACCAAAGAATAAGAAAGGCCACGCAGCTGAACCACTCGTCGGTCAACCCGTCCAGAAAGAGAGCGATAGCGGAGAGGATTCCCACGACGGCCACGGCCGCCGCGCCAATGAGCAGGCTGATGAAAATTTCTTTTCCGGTCGAGGAGGGCGCGCGCTTTCGGCGAAGCTCTGTCATGTAGACCAAAGCCGGGGTTTCAAACATGTAGCCGAGAAAATTCACCCACACCACGCTCATAAAGAGGTGATGGGTCACGGCGAGATTGATGGGCCTGCCGTCCCAGATCCAGAATCCTCCGTCCAGGCGAATGGCCGCCACGTCCAGTAAAAGGTCCATGGAGACCACGAGCCAGCCGGCGAAAAGGGCGGTCATAAAGGGGCCGAAGGGAAATTTCTTCGCGATGCGCCGGGCGCAGACGGCGACGCCGCCCCACATGAGGCCACCGAAAAAGGGAAATTGATAGGGCGCGGGGCCGATCACGATGTAAAAGGCGTGGCTGTAATGGTAGATGTCCGTCAGTCGAACGGCCAAGAGCTCCAAGGCGAAGCCCGCCAAGGCGGCGGAAAGAAACAGGCCCCCTTCTTCCCTGTCTCTCTTTCTCGCGATGTCGAAAATAAGCATGGCCGTAATGATGTAGCACATGATCTCAAAGCCGTGGATCCAAACCATGATTCCCCCTTTCTAAACAGAGAGGAGCCCGAAACGCCGGACTCCTCACAGATTCATAGAAACCAATGCTTCTCTATTTGAATTTTTCGATTTCGTCCACGATGGCGCTTAAGGAATCCACCTCGTAGTCTTCGATGCGGCCCTTGTCGGCGCACTGAGCGAGCTTCGGATCGATGGGCAAGGCGCCCAGGTAGGGGATGCCCTTTTCCTCGGCGATGGCGGCGGTTTTGCTTACGCCGAAAATATCGTAGCGCACGCCGGTGTCCGGAGCGATAAAGTACTGCATGTTTTCCACAATGCCGATGACGGGCAGGCCCATCATCTTCGCCATTTTAATGGCCTTTTCCACGATCATGGACACCAAGTCCTGAGGCGAGGTCACGATGACGATGCCGTCCACGGTCATGGTTTGAAAGACGGTGAGGGCCACGTCGCCGGTGCCCGGAGGCATGTCGATAAAGAGGTAGTCTTTCTTGTCCCAATTCACGTCGCTCCAGAAGGTGGTGAGCATATTGCCCACAACCGGCGCCCGCCACAAGACGGGATCCGTGGGGCTTTCCAAAATGGAATTGACGCTCATAATGTCGATGCCCGTGGAGGTTTTTAAGGGGCGAATGCCCTTTTCCGTTTGAAAGACCGTGCCGTCGGTGCCGAAAATTTTCGGAACGGAGGGACCTAAGATGTCCGCATCCAAGACGCCGACTTCTTTGTTTCTGCGCTTCATTTCCGAAGCCAAAAGGCCGGTAACCATGGATTTACCCACGCCGCCCTTGCCGCTTAAGACGGCGATGGTTTTTCCGATGGAGGAATGTGCGTTCAGTGGTTTTTTAAGTGATTGTTTCTTTTCCATGGGCTACACTAATTTCGACATCACGGAGTTGACTTTTTGATCCAAGCTGGCCTTTTTGTCCCGGCGGTCGTCGATTTTCACCACGGAGTAGACCCGATCGGCGCCGGCTTCAAAGACGGCTTCCTGCATTTTCCGCACGCAGGCGAAGAGTTCGTCGATGTCTCCTTCCAGGACAGTGCCCATGGGGTTTAAGCGGATTTCCACTTTGTCGTTGTCTTTTACCGCATCGTAGGCCGCCGCAACAAAGGGGCTGCACGATGTCTTTTGAGTTCCGATGGGAACGAGGGTTAATTCTACTACTGCCATAATGACCTCCTATTGTCAGTTCTTCAAAAATCGAATGATGTCCCAAATGACGATCTCGCTGGCATTTTCGTGGAGCAGATCGTGTTTCATGTGGGGATAAATTTTGTTTTCGTAATCTTCATACCCTAATTTGTAGAAAGTTTTCGCCGTATCCGCCAATCCTTTGGCGCCGCCGGTGAGGGGATCTTCCGTGCCGTTTAAGGCCAGCACTTTCAGATCGGGATTCTTCACGGCGTAGCGGCCGTAATCTTTTAAGCGGGAGGCGCTGTCCCAAATGGCCATGGCGCCGCCGTTTAAATAGTAATTCACCAATTTATCGTCGCCTCTGAAGGAATGTAAAAAGGCGGGATTGTTGCTGATCGTATCCAGGGCCGCCTTGGTCTTTGAATCCATCATGCGGATCAGGGCGCCGCGGCGCTTGGGGCTGGTGTAGAAGCTTTCCACATTGCCGAAAAACAGGCCCACACCGGCTTGGGGCGGGTAGCAGACCAGGCCCGTTAAGATCAATTTGTCGATTTCATCGTCGTGGGCCATGATGTAGTTCCTGGCGATTAAAGAGCCGAAGGAGTGGCCGAACATGGCCAGGGGAAGGCTCGGATAGCGATTTTTAAAAAACAGGGTGAGGGCGTATTGATCCGCCACGATGTCGTCGATGGATGAGATATAGGCCCGGGGATGGGCCGCCGAGACGGAATCGCCGTGGCCCCGATTGTCCGATAAGAGCACGGTAAAGCCCGCCTGCGCCAGGCGGTGGGCAAAGGCTTTGTAATAGCCGGAATGTTCCTGGGCCCCATGGACGATTTGCACCAGACCTCGGGGATCGTCGGCCTCGATAATCATAAAGGCGAGGGGCAGGCCGTCGATGGGGGATTTATACACGCCGGCGATCATGCCGTCGTCCTGACGGTAAATGGCCAGGCGATGAATGGGGCCCGATGCTTCCCAGAGGGCCAGCTTGCGGGCGGTATTCTTTTCACGGGCTTTCGCCGAAAGCTGCGGCACAATCGAGGCGCCGACAAGAAGGCCTGCGGCCAGAGGCCATGGGCTGCGTTTTTTCATGGAAACCTCCTTTGTCTCCTAAAAATCTTCCGTGGTAAAAAATGCGCAGACGGCGTCGTAGAAATCCGACACATCGTCGACGTGAACCACTTCGTGAACGCCGTGCATGGCCCAGGTGGCGATGCCGATGTCGATGGCTTCCATGTCTACGTGGCGCAGGCTCAAGGGCCCGATGGTAGAGCCGCCCCGTTGGCCGTGGGGATTGGCGAAGGTTTGCACCTCGAGGCCCGCCTGCTTCATCATGCGCTTAAATCTTGCGCTGCTGTGGCCTTGGGTGGCGTAGCTTCTGCTGGCGGAAAGCTTCACCGTGACGCCGCCGCCTAAAACGGGGGATGCGGAAGGATTGGCCTTGTCCCGATAGTTCGGGTGATCTGCGTGGGCCATGTCGCAGGAGAGGAGGAAGCTTCTCGCCAGGGCGCGGAAGTAGGCTTCCTCGCCTAAGTCGCCGACGATGCGGCGAAGCACATTGGGAAGGAAGCTGCTGTCGCCGCCGCTTTGGGTGAGGCTGCCGATTTCTTCCTGATCGGCGAGATAGACCACTTGGGTGAGGTTCTCGTTTACCTCGCCGGATAGGGCCATAAAGGCCGGGTAGGCCGTGGCTAAATTATCCAGCCGCGGCGAGGAGAGCCATTTTTTATCGGCGCCCACGAGGGTGCTGTCCCCCCAGGGATAAAAGTACAAATCGTAGTCCAAGATCTTTTCGGGATCCGCATCGGCGAGTTCGGACAAATCTTTTAAAAAGCCGCCTTCGTCCCAGGATTTTGCCGCCAGGGGCACCAGATCTTTTCCCGCCTTAAAGACGTAGCCGTTGTTCACGTCCTTGTGCAGGTGGGGCGCCAGATGGGGAATGGTGGCCACGGGATCCCGGAAATCCACGGGCACGCTCTTGACGCCGGCCTCCGAATCCACGATGACCCGCCCGGCCAAAGACAGGGGCCGATCGAACCAATCGGCATGAATGATGGCACCGTAAGGTTCCACATCCATTCTCACGCAGTCCTTTTCGCCGTGCACACCGCCGGGCAAAAGGCGCAGAGCCGGGCTGTCCGTGTGGCTGATCACCGCGCGAAAAGCCATGGTCTCGGGATCGCGCTTGCCCATAGAAAAGAGGAGAATCGCTCCGTCTTCGTTTACCACGTAATACTTGCCGCCCTCTTTTAAATCCCAGGCGTCTTCACGGTCGAGGCGCACAAAGCCTGCCGCCGCCATTTGTATATGCTCCACCACTTGATAGGAAGTGGGGCTTAAATCCACGAAAGACTGTAAATCCTTAATATTCATAACTGCTCCTTTCAGTACAATTCACTCCTATTAGTATAACAGAATTCATTTCATCCCTTGTATCTTTCTTCTTCTCCGGGGTATATACTTATTAGAAAAGGAGGCATGTATTTTATGGATTCCGCTGAGCAGATCCTGCCCGAATTACTTCTCATTGTCCTACTCACGGCGGCTAACGCCTTTTTTACCGCCACGGAAATCGCCCTGGTCTCCGCCAATCGGGAACGCATAAGCAATTTGGCGGAAGAAGGCGACAGGCGGGCGCAAAAAATTTTGGCCCTTACGAAAAATCAATCCCGCTTCCTCTCCACAGTGCAAACGGGGACGACATTGGCGAGCTTTTTCGCCGCGGCACTTGGCGCCAAGGCCTTTGTGCCTCTTCTCTCCGCGCTCTTTTTGTCCGCCGAGATTTCTTTTTCCGACACCTTGGCCTTTGTTCTCGTGATCTTTATCCTCTCCTACATCAGCCTGGTCTTCGGCGTCTTGGTGCCCAAGCGCATCGCCCTGCAAAAGGCCGAGCAAACGGCCCTGAAAAACGCCGGGGCCGCCACGGTATTTTCCAAACTCATGGCGCCTTTTGTGAAGCTCATCGCCTTTACCACCACTTTGATCCTAAAGGCCACGGGCAATTACTCCAAAGATGTGGAGAAAAACATCAGCGAAGAGGAAATCAAATCCTACCTCCGCGTGGGCCAACAACACGGGGTGATTAACGAGTCCGGCGAAGTCATGATGGTGAACATTATGGACTTCGACGACAAACTGGCCTACGAAATCATGACGCCCCGCACGGCCCTCTACATGCTGGACTACGACGAATTCGATACGGGGAAAATTCGGGAAATGCTCGAATCCGGTTACAGCCGCGTGCCCGTCTATCGGGACAGCCCCGACCACATCGTGGGCACCATCTACATTAAAGACCTCTTCGTGGAATACGCCAAGCGCAGCTACCGCTCCATCGACATCGAGTCGGTGATGAAAAAGCCCTACTTCGTTCCCGAAACGAAAAACATCGACCGCCTCTTGCAGGAACTGCAGTCCACGAAAAATTATCTGGCCATTTTAATCGACGAATACGGCGGCTTGTCGGGCATGGTCACCATCGAAGACATTGTGGAAGAGATCGTCGGCGAAATCGAAGACGAATACGACCATGATCTGAAGCAAATTTTAAAGATTAACGACTACACCTATGTGGCCGACGGCATGGCGGAATTGGATACGATTAACGAACAGCTGGATCTGGAGCTGGAAAGCGAAAACCACGAAACCATCTCCGGCCTGACCATCGAGCTTTTGGGCTTTATTCCGGAAGCCGGGGACACGAAGAAGCACAAGGTCCTCTACGGCAATTCCGTGAAGCTTACCACTTTGGGCGTAACGGACAAGCGCATCGCCCGGGTTGAAATTCAACTCTTGGATCGAAAGGCGGAGAAAACCGAAGAGAAATAAAAGGAGGCCTGCATGAAGAAAAAAGCATTTGCGGCGCTGATTTTAACGGCCCTTCTCCTTCTTCCCCGAGCCGGTTTCGCCGAAGAAGAGCCGAAAAAGGACCCGAGCCCCGCGGAAAAAATTCAGACGCTCTGCGAAGCGGGCCTCATCGTCGGCGATGAAAAAGGCGATCTCGCCTTGAGCCGCCCCATTACCCGCGCCGAATTTTCCAAGGTCCTGGCCTGCGCTTTGAATCTTCAAGGGGATGCGGCGGCACTTGAAAAAGAAGCCTCGCCCTTTAAAGACGTGGCAGAAACCCACTGGGCCAAAGGCTATATCCACGCCCTTACCTTCGCCCAAGCAGATCAGCCCCTTCCTTTGATTCAAGGCTACATAGACGGCAGCTTCTTGCCGGAGAAGCCCGTAAGCGGCGCCGAAGCGTCGAAAATCGCCGTGATCCTCGCCGACAAATCCCTTACCGCCGAGGAGGCCGCCTCCTTCGGTTGGCCCGACAGCTGGATCTACCGGGCCATGGCCTTTTCCCTTCCCGTGGCCGATTGCCCCTACAACGCGCCGGCCACCCGCGAAGCCGTCTTTCTCACCCTCTACGACATTCTCTACACGAATCCCGATTACGATACGGAAATCGCCCGCTTCCTCTACTTAACCGACGGGTTTAATCGCCGCCGCACCTTCGATCACGTAGCCTTTCAAGAAGCTTTTTTAAATCGCCTCAACGATGCCCGCAGGAAGAATCATTTGCGGCCCTTGGTTCTCGACAAGAGCCTGGAAGCCGGCGCCTACGCCCGGGCCAAAGAGCTCGCCCTTTACGGCAACATGCGAATCGAGGGCGAACGCCACGTGCGGCCGGACAAGCGGCCCTATTACACGGCCTACGATTATTTGAGCCACAAAAAGCCCGCTTACTTCATCGGCGAAAACCTCATTCAGTATCCCCTGCCGAAGACGGGCGCCGGCGGAGGTGCCGTCCTTCTCACGGATCCCGAGGTCCTGGCCGAGGAATGTTTCAAGGCCTGGGAAAAGAGCCCGGGCCATCGAGACAATATGCTCTCGCCCATGTATAGGAAAATGAACATTCAGGTCTACACCGGCCCCACCATTCGAGATGAAGACGACGCGAGCGGAGGCATACTCGTCGGCGCCCTGGGACTGAGCCGATAAAGCCAACGCAAAAGACAGGTGCGAAGACCTATTTTTTACAGTTGAATTAGCTGAGAATAGATCACCCTTATTGAAGAGAGTCACCTTATCGAGGCATCTTTGTTCTTGCCCCCCCTAAAAAATAATGTATAATGAATAAAGAAACGATTCGAAAAAATGACATGACAAGGAGGCTGTTATGAAGATTATCTCTTTATTGGCGGGGTTTTTCGTCCTCGCCCTCGTCCTTCTTCTTGTGATCCTTTTAATCCGCCGGCTTTCAGCCGATGAAAAAGATAGAAAAGATCGAGGAAATAGAGATCGAGACTGACAAACCTCGATCCGGCAACAAATTCGATTCAAGGAGGTATAACCATGTTACAAGGGCTCGCCTTACTCGTGTTCATCGGCAAATTCGCCTTTGCCATCGCCGCTTTCGTTCTCATCATCCTTTTAATTCGCCGCCTTTTGGCCGACGAACGGGACAGAAAAGAACGCATCGACAGAGAACAGAAAGAAGACAAGTGAATTTGCGAACAAACGCCTTTCGGGGCGTTTTTTTCATGGAAAAATTTCCACAAAAAAATCGAGCAAGCCCGAGCTTACCCGATTTTCTCAAAAGCTATGAAAGCCTTAGTGGCCTTCGTTGTAATAGTCGTTGCGCTTCATGTCTTGGAACACCACGTGAACGTGTTCCCGGGGCGTGTCCGCCAATTCGTGAATCGTGTCCGTGATTTCCTTGGCGATCTTTGCCTTCACTTCATCGGAGCGGCCTTCGATTAATTCGACGTGAACGATGGGCATGTGCTACCTCCTTTGTCCTCTGCAATCTTTCTCTCATTATTATAAAACGGCATGATCCGCCCTTCAAGTCGGGCAAATAAAAAAGTGCACCGTGAGGTGCACCGATCAATCTCTTTCCACGATAAGCTTGATTTCTTTCTCGTTTACTTTTTTCATAAAGGTAATGGCGATAAGCATAGCCATGAGTTCCGCAATGGGGTAGGCGAGCCACACATAGGTCAGGACGCCGGTTCTCGAGAAGAGGTAGGCCAAGGGCACGATAAAGATCAATTGGCGAACCAAATTCACGATCATGCTCAAGAGGCCGTTGCCGAAGGATTGGAAGATCCCGGAGCTGATAATGCTCACGGCGGCGAAGATAAAGCTGAAGGAGATGATCCTCAGGGCCACGACGCCGATGGAGAGGAGTTCCGGCGAAGGGTCGAAAAAGCCCATGAGTTGCGCCGGAAAGAGTTGGAAGATGATAAAGCCCACGCTCATCACCACCAGGGCCACTTTGTAGGCCAGCTTCATCACTTCGTAGATTCGATCCCTGTGCCCGGCGCCGTAGTTGTAGGCGATGATGGGGATCAGGCCGTTGTTCATGCCGAAAATGGGCATGAAGATGAAGCTTTGCACTTTAAAGTAGATCCCGAGGGCCACCACGGCGGCGGCACCGAATGCGGCGAGAATGGCGTTGATCAAAAAAACGGACAGAGAATTTACGGAAATCATAATGGCCGAAGGGATGCCCACGGCCAAAATACCCTTAATGATGTCGCCGTTGACATGGAAGTGATCTTGAAGGAGGTTGATTTCCTTGTTCCGCTTGAAATTCAAATAGAGGCCGAATAGAAAGGCGATGATTTGGCTCGTTACCGTGGCCACCGCCGCCCCGACGACGCCCAGTTTCGGGAAGAAGGCCCAGCCGAAAATAAAGAAGGGGTCGAGGATAATGTTCAACACCGCGCCGAAGAGCTGGGTGTACATGCTGTAGACGGCAAGGCCCGTGGACTGCAAAAGCCGCTCCATGCAGATCTGGCCGCAAAGGCCCACGCTGAACATAAAGCAGATGTTTAAATAGCGCACCCCGTCTTTTATGATTTCAGGATCGGCAGTTTGCATGCCGATTAATTTCGGCGAGGCCATGGTCCCGAAGACGGCAAAAAGAATGGCGACGATCATATTTAGCAGAATGCCGTGTTGGGCGCAGAGATTGGCTTCCCGCTGATTTTTCGCACCCAAGTGACGACTCAAAAGGGCATTCATGCCCACGCCGACGCCGATGGAAAAGGCGTTAATGAGCATTTGCATGGGAAAGGCCATGCTCACCGCCGCCAGGGCTTTCTCTCCTAAGCGGGAGACCCAGATGCTGTCCACGATATTGTACAGGGCCTGTACGAGCATGGACAAGGCGATGGGTAGAGAAATGCTCATCAAAAGCTTCGGTATGGGCTCGTAACCCATTCTGTTTTCTTCCATTCTTTCACCTCCTGTGGTTTTCTGACAAATGAAAAAGGGCGCCTCGGCCCTTTTCCCATTCCACTATGCTACCACTACACATAGGCCGAGTCAAGTTATTCCACACTCTTTAAGGCTTCCACCATGTCGATGGTCTTGAGTTTGTTGTGGAAGTAGCCCATGAGGAGCAGGGAAGTCACCACGGTAATGGCGGCGGGCAAAAGGTAATTTAAAAGGCCCAGCTTGGGATCCAACATGGCGAAGTCCGGCACCACCACGCGAATGACCAAAAGGTGCAGGCCCTTGCCTACGACAAAGCCCAGGATAATCCCCACCGCCGTCAGGGTTCCCGTCTCCCTGTAAATATAGCGGGTGACTTCTTTCGGGTAGAAGCCCAAAACGCGAATGGTGGAAATTTCCCGGCGCCGCTCTTCGATATTAATATTGGTCAAGGTGGAGAGGACCACCACGGCCAATGTGGAGGAGGCCGCCAGGATGACGAAAACAATGAAGTTAATGTTCCCCGCGATTTCGTCTACCATGTGGCGCATGTCCCCGATGCCTGTGAGGGCCACGACGGAATCGTAATCCTTGTAGTAAGACACATCCGCCCCGGCGGCGTCGATAAGGTCTGCATTGGTCTTGTAGCTCTTCTTAAAGATTTCTTCGTAGGTGTCCGGATCCATATACAAATAGTGGCCGGCGTAGCCTTCGGTGATGGCGGCCACGGGCACGTCGTAGAGAACGTCGTCGTCGTTTTTCATTTCGATGACGCCCCCGGCCTCCACGCCTTTTATGGCGGCGAGTTTTTCCGTAATCACGGCCCCTTTTAAAGGAATCGGCGCGCCGGTCTTTCGATTTCTCAGGGTCACGACCCGCTTCAGGTCCTTTTCGTTTTCCGGAACGATCATGGTCACGGGCTGATCGATGGAGCCTTCATCGCCCACGGCCAGGGTTTCCACATAGGCGGAGCATTTGGCGCGAATGTGTTTGTCTCCCTCGATTTTCGCCTTGTAGGCTTCGTGAGCCTCTTTATCCAAGAGGGGCTCGTAGAAAATCAGGTGGTCGTAGCGATTCAGCTGATCGAACTGCTTTTCCACCAAGCCGTCCACGGAGGTGCGAATGCCGAAGCCCAACACCAAGAGGGCCACGCAGCCCATGGCGCCGACGATGGTCATGGCCATGCGCTTTTTGTCGCGGAAGAGATTGCGCGCCGTCACTTTTTGGAAGAAGGACAGGCGGCTCCACAGCCATTTCATGCGCTCCAAGAAGATGCGCGTGCCCTTGGTCGGGGGTTTGGGCATGAGGAGGGCGGCGGTTTTGAGCTTCAGGCTGCGGTGCACGCTCACATAGGCCACGAGGCCCGTGGCCACCATGCCGATGAGAATGGCGAAAAGAATATGCCCGAGATAGAGGGCCATGGAGAGCTGATCGAAGATGCCGCTGGCCAAATAGGCCTCGGCGATGACCTTACTCAGCAGGAAATTGCCCAAGAAGGCGCCGGGGATGCCGCCGAGGAGGGCGGCGAGGGTGCCGAAGCGCACGTATTTGTCGGCGATGGCGCCGTTGTTGTAGCCCAGGGCCTTGTAGGTGCCGATGACCATGCGGTCGTCGTCCACCATGCGGTTCATAACCGTGGAGGCGAGGAGCATGGCGATGGCAAAGAGAAAGACGGGGAACACGGCGGAAAGCTTGTCCACCCGATGGGCGTAGTCCAGGAAGACGAAGGTGCGCATCTCTTCGTTGAGAGGCGTGATTTTATAATCGGGCTTTTTTAAAATAGTGAGCAGTTCCTTGGCCCGATCCACGTCTTCCTGCCCTTTGACCAAATCTTTTAAGGCGTCGGCGCGCTTCTTTTCATAGGTGGCGCGGGCCGAGGCCAGGTCGCTTCTGCCGCTTAAAAGTTCTTTTTCCGCGGCGTCCAGCTTTTTCTGCCCTTGGGCTTTTTCACGGGCGTAATCCGATTTGCCCTTGCTGTATTGATCTTCCCCTTCGCTGAGCTGATCTTTTGCGGCGAGAATGGCGGCCTTGCCTTGAAGGAGGGATTTTTCTTTTTCGCTTAATTCCCCTTCTTTTTGGCGAAGCTCCGCCTTGCCCGCTTCAATGGCGGCGAGAGCTTCTTCGGCCTTGGCGCGGCCCGCCGCCGTCTCCCGCTTCTTTTCCATAAGGAAGGCTTCTTTTTCGGCGAGGTCCCGCTTAGCGGCCTCCAGTTCTTCTTTTTTCTTGCGCAGTTCTTCCTGTTGGGCGCGGATTTTTTCCGCCATGATCTCGCGGGCGGCCCGGGCCTTCATTTGGCCCTGAATCATTTCCGTTCCCTTGGCGATGATGCCGTCGGTTTCGGCGAGGGCGCCTTTCGCCTTCGCCAATTCCCCGGAAGCGGCGTCCCGGGCCTGCTTCGCCCTGTCCGCTTTTTCCTTTGCCGCAAGGTAGTCCGGATTTTTCAGTTGTTGTTCCAATTCGGCCTTTTGATTCTCGGCATCGGCGATTTTTGCATCCAAATCGACCACATCGGCGTCGGGGTTCGACTTCTCTTTTTCCCATCCGGCGATGGACTGTTTCAATGCGTCGATCCGCCCCTGCACACCGTCCATATTAAATGCCTTCACGGCGCCTTGAGCGGTATCGTAAGCTTTTTGCGCGTCTTGCACCGCGGCGGTCTTTTCATTGACCGCGGCTTCTTTCGCCGGGCGGTCGGCCTTGGCGGCGGCCACTTTTTCTTGGGCCTTGGCGATTTGATCGGCAGAAAAGGGCAGCTCCGGCAAATCGGGAAACTGCACATCGGGGATCTTCCCCGCCTCGAGCTTCTGCTTCGCCTCGTTCAGCGCCGCCTCTTCCTTTAAAATCTGATCCATGGCCGTGTCCGCACGGGCGATGCCTCCGCGGGCCTCGCTTTCCTTTCCCTGAATGTCGCTCATAGCGGCGGCCACGGCATTTTTTCCGTCGAGAAGGGCCTTTTCGCCGCTACTCAACTGATCTTCCTGAAAGAGAATGCTCTTTCGCGCCTGATTCAGCTTGTCCCGGGATTCGGCCAATTTCCTTTCCCCTTGAGAGAGGCCGCGGGCAAACTTCGCCCAATTGTCCCTGAGGGCGCGGGCGCCGCGATCCAGCTTTCGCTCCCCTTCGTCGATTTTTTCCAGGCCCCGATCCAATTCGTCGTAGCCTTCTTTAATGTCCGATTCCCCTTCGTCGATGTCCCTTCGCTTGTCCGCCAACAATTCGTCCAGCCGCGCGTCGCCCCGGTCCTTGAAGTGGTGGCGAAATTCCTTTCGGTGGGCGGTATTCAGAGATTTGTATTCTTCGCTATAAACGGCGAGATTCTTCAGATCGTCGAAGAGAAAATGCACTTCCGTAATGGTGGGATCCTTAAAAGCCAAGGGCGCGACGTAGCCGAAACCGTCGACCTTGTCGCCATTGGGCGTGGTGCCCTTGTCCGCTTTGTCCAAGAAAATCGGACTCGTGGCAAAGCCCACCACTTTATAGGAATAACCTTCCATCATGGGCGGGGCGTCTTCGTCGAGAAGATCCTCTTCCTTTTCAAAAACCACAGTGTCCCCGATCTTGTAGGTGTCTTTCAAGGTAGGATCCAGGAGAATCTCGTTTGCTTCACGGGGCAAGCGGCCTTCCTTTAAAATCGGGCGGCTGATTCGCTTCGGAAGGGAGGAGAGGTAGAGGGTCTTTAATTCCTTCGTGGTCAAATAGCCCGTGTGGAAATACTCCTTTGCCCGCACCCCTTCCATATCCGCGATGAGGCGCAAATCTTCCTCTTCCAAGCCGTCGGAAGCGGCGAGGCGCAAATCGTAGGCGTTGGATTTCTTCAGGGTGTCGGCCACGGTGCGGCGCATAATGGGCCCCGTCACCGTGAGTCCCACGAGAACGAAGACCCCTAAAAGCACCAGGGCCAAGAGGGAGAAAAAGCGCATCTTGTGGCCGGTTATCTCCCGTATGAAATCTTTTTGTCTCGCATCCATACTACCACTCGATTTCTTCAATGGGCACGGGGCGCTCGTTTAAGTACATGGCCCGCACCTTGGCGTCGCTGATCTCGATGACACGGTCCGCCGCATCGGCAATGGCCCGGTTGTGGGTAATGACGATGAGGGTGTGGTCGTGTTTGCGACAGCTTTCTTCCAAAAGAAGGAGCACCTTCTTCCCGGTCTTGTAATCCAAAGCCCCTGTGGGCTCGTCGCAGAGAAGGAGCTTGGGATTCTTCCCCAGGGCGCGGGCGATGGCCACCCGCTGTTGCTCCCCGCCGGAAAGTTGGCTCGGGAAATTATTCATCCGCTCGCCCAAGCCCACCCGCTCCAGAATCATTTCCGCATCCAGAGCGTCGTCGACGATGGCATTGGCCAACTCCACATTTTCCAAAGCCGTTAAGTTGGGGATTAAATTATAAAACTGAAAGACGAAGCCCACGTCCTTTCTCCGGTAGGTGGTAAGCTCCCTGTCGGAAAAGGCCGCAATGTCTTTGCCATCCACTAAGACCTGACCGGAATCGTTGGTGTCCATGCCGCCCAAAATATTTAAAATCGTGGACTTGCCCGCTCCCGACGGGCCGACGATGACGACAAATTCCCCTTTTTCGATGGAAAAAGAAACCCTGTCGTTGGCCACGGTCTTCGCCGATCCCGTGCCGTAGGTTTTCGTCGATTCGATAAATTCTACATAGGCCATGAAATCCCCTCCTTTGCTTATGACTATCTTACCACGTTTAAAGCCGCGAAACACCTTGCAAGGCTCCATTTCCTTCAGTACAATACATTTATAAACCGGCGACCGAAAGGAGGCTTCATGAACGAAGTATTTACCATTACCGAAGACGACTACTTTGCCTACCAATGGCATTTATTTAAGCACAATCCCACGGCCAAGCGCAGCATGACCATTCAAATGCTCGCGCCCATCGCCGTCTTTCTCGCCATCGCGATCTTTTACATGGCCACGAAAAAGCCCGTGAAGGGCCTCTATCCCCTTGGCGTCGCCATGATCCTCTGGCCCTTTCTTTACCGCACCTTCTTTTTCCGCAGCATGAAGAAAAAGCTGAGAAAGCTGATCCGCAAAATGGAAAAAGACCTGCCCATAGGCGAGCACCGGGTGGCGATCACCGATTCGGGCATCGCAGACGGCGACGTAGCCTTCGCCTACGACGAGATCCGCGACCTCATCGCAAACGAAAACTTCCTCTACATCTTTTACAAAGACGCCGGACAAGCCTATCTGCTGCCGAAAAATCTGGCGAATGAAAAAATAATGAGCCGCATCTCCGACTGAGCGAAACAGAAACGACGCCCCAAAAGGCGCCGTTTTTTTGTGCAACGGAAAACCCGCCGGATTTCCGACGGGCTGTGAAATCATTTTATAAAATTATGCCGCGCCCTTTTCGCCCATGGCGCGATTCAACACGGGATAGAGGATGTCCGCCAACAAGGCGCCGGCAATCCCCTGAATTAAATTGGGCACGAAGCTTGCTATGGCCGTGGGAAAATTATAAAGAATAAATCCTTCTGCCAGCAGATAGCCCACAGCCATGACCGCGCCGCCGGCCAGCCCGCAGAGCACAAAGCTCAGCCGCGTCTTTTCGTGCAAGAGCCCGGCCACGAAGCCTTCCAGGCCCTTTACCACCAGGGTAATGGGGGCGTAGTAGCCGTAGCCCGACAAGAGATCCGCCAGGGCCGAGCCGATGCCGCCGACGAGGCCGCCGGCCATCTTGCCCATTAAAAGGGCCGATGCGATCACCACCGTGTCCCCGACATTTAAATACCCCTTCGTGGCAGGAATGGGAATTTGAATCACCATGGTCGCCACCGTGGTTAGCGCCATAAACATGGCGATCATCGTCAACTTCTTCGTCGAAATACTTTTCATGTCTTCACTCCTTCGGGACCATTATAGACTAAAAAAAGAAAAACCATAAGTAGCAGGCCGAAAAACTGCCATGGTACCACAGAGCGAATACTTCTGCCGCCGCGCCTGCGGCTAAGACAAAGCCGACAAAAAATAAATGCGCCGCCATTGGGGAGACGACGCGAAGGGATCTGATTGCCTTTGTTATGGAGGAAGAAGCGAAGTGGCGAGGGTCCTCGTTCTCCGCGATTCTAGCCTTCCTTCGATTTCGCCGGGGGCTTGAGCTTACTCAAATAGCTGCAGTACGCCAGGGCCACGACGATGGTAACCAGGGGATAGATCCACATGAGCCACATGCTCGGCGCCGCTTGCTCCCGAGAGAAAACGGAGAATGCGTCCACCAGCCCGTGAGCGACGATGGCGGGCCAAAGACTTTTCGATCGATAGACGACCATGGTCAAAATAAATCCCCAGGCGACGGCAAAGATCACTTGAACAAACGTCTCCGGAGCCAGCTGCCCGGTAAGTAAATTTACGATGTGGCCGATGCCGAAGGTGACCGCCGAAATAATGATGGCCTTTCGATCTTCGTATCCGGAGAGCATGGCCGAAAACAACAGGCCGCGAAAAATAAATTCTTCCACGTAGCCGATGAGGAGCATGGTCGAAACAGCCACCGCCTGATTCCACCCGGAGTAGACAGGCGCCACGCCGCCCCACAGATTGCCGGTGGCCAAAAACCACATGGGAATAAAATACAAATACCGCTTGCCGTCCTTCGGAAACGGTCGCAATCCGATTTTCTCTTCCAGGTGATTTCTTTTGACAAAAACCGTAAGGATCAGGGCGACGATCAAAAGCTCGCCCACCATCCATAGGCTGTCGTCTCCGAAAGCTTCCCTGAGCGGTGCGGTGACGGCGCAGTAAATGACGATCCACAACAGAGCGAAATACAAGTCATTTTTCATGTAAAGCTTGTTCATTGGCCTTCCTTTCCCGGGTCTTTTTCAAAAACAAAACATCCTCTCACCGCGTGTAAACGTAGCGGCCTTCCTCATCGGAGGAAAACAAGTAAAAGCCGTCGTAGCGAAAAGCGGCGAAGGCTTTTTCTTCGAAGGATTCCATGGCGATAAGGTGGGCCGCCAGTTGGCCGCGGAGTTTTTTACAGGTGGCGGAGGGGGCGCGCTTTTTCATGCTCGGATCCATGTAAAATTCCACGTCGATCCATTGGGCCATTTTCTTTTTGTCTATGCGCTCGGAAAATTCCTTGGAAGCTAAATTATAGATGCGACAGTTGGCCAGTTTGTCGGTGAAATTCCTTTTCTGTAAACTTTTCAATGGTTCGCCCTCGACACTTAGGCTCTTGGTGAAATCCAGTCGATAGGGGTTGATGGGCGCATCGGGAGCGATGGGGCCGTAAAGGGCGGAAAGAATCCGCACTCTGTCCCGAGCCAAGGGCGACAGAAGGATCTCCCGATCCATTTGGCGAAAGGCGAGGCCCCGGTAGGTATCCGCCGCCGCTTTCGCCGTGGGAAGCGCCGCGTTTTGATAGGCGTCGTAGATGATTCGGGCCTGCTCTTTTTTTAGTTGTAGTTGCGCCGCCAGCTCGTGTTCGGTCATGCTTTGCAACGTGTTCAGAATTTTTTTCGCCGCCACATCCATGGCGGGCAGTTGATCGCCGGGAGTGAAGTCCATTTCTTTGCTCGGCGACAAAATCAATAGGCTTTTCATAGGATTCCTTTCCTCTACAAGTCTTCCACGTCCATGGCTCGTATGCCTTCTTCCTCGAGCATGACGGCAAAAACGCCTTTTCCCTTTACCAAATGCCCGGTGAAGGTGCCGTCGTAGATTTCTTTCACGCCGCAGGAGGGGCTGCGGGACTGAAGGATCACGAGTTCCGCCCCGGCGTCTTTTATTTTTTTGAGGGCCGCCCGGGCGCCGGCGCGAAATTCTTCGTCCACAGAGCGGCCGCTTTTTTGCCGCACCACGCCGCCAATGATTTCCGCGGGATCCCTGGGCGTGGGGAGGCCGCCCATGACTTCCGGGCAAACGGGCACCACGGTGTGGCCCTCGACATAGTCCTTAAGCTTTTTCGATTCGTTGTTTCCGCCGTTGTACTTGCAGTTTTCTCCCAGCAAACAGGCGCTCACGCCGATAATCATCTTTCGCTCCCTTTCCGCGTATTCTTTCTTATATTCGCGTCTTTATGTATACATATCCCATTGGCCCGGCTATTACGCCTTTTTTCCGAATCCGACGGAGCGTCCGGGATTGTTTTTCGGAAATGAATGAAATTTACAGACACGCCTCGCCTAATGTATTGCAATCAGTAAGACATCGAATTACAATAGAGGCAACGGGAGGTGCTACCATATGAAAGATTCCACAGTCAGCGCACGCGTTGAAAATGATATAAAAAATGAGGCGGAGGAGATTCTGAAAAAGCTTGGAATTCCCGTCTCCGTCGTCATTAATTCCTTATACCGCCAGATTATCTATCGCCACGGCATTCCATTCCCCTTAACTGTTCCGACAGAACCGAAAACAATGGATACCATGTCGGGTGCCGAACTGGACGAAACGCTTGAACACAGCTACACGCAGTCGGTCTGCGGCGAAGGCAGACCCCTCGGGGATGTGTTCGATGAACTTGAAAAGAGCCTGAAAAAGTGAACACCTATGAAATCATCCTTACGCCGGACGCGGAAGCGGACCTTTATGCCATCAAGGATTATATAGCCGAGACTCTGCAGGTGCCCGAGGTTGCCTTAAATTACGTCCGAGCTCTGCGCAAGGAGATGGAAAAACTTTCCTACATTGCAGACAGCATGGCACCGGTGGAGCGTGAACCGTGGCACGCGAGAGGCGTGCGCAAGATCACTTTCAAGAATTTCTATATCTACTACCGACCGGACGTCGCCTCCGGAAAGGTTTATGTTTTGAATCTAATCTATGCAAAACGCGATCAGCTTAAAGCTTTGAAAAATATGGATCTCTATGAAAGATGAAAAGCAGTTCTCTGCCGGGGAGCTGCTTTTTTGCATAAGAAAAGCATCCCTCTGGATGCTTCTTGCGATTGCCGGCGCGCGTTCTATTTCGCTGAAATCAGTCTTCCAAAATCGGAATTTTCCGTTGCTTCAAATCGACCAGGTTTTTCTCGTGGTCTTTTTCGTCCACGTAAGCGACGCCGGGAAGGTAAAGGGCGGCGTTCAGGCCCTCTTCCCGAAGGCCCAAAAGGGTTTCGCGAACGCAGTATTCGCTGGCGAAGCCGGCAACGAGGATGTCGTCTGTGACGTATTCTTTCAGCACGTCGCCGGCAGCGTTGGTCCCCAAGCAAGCGGAGTATTCTTCCACGTCGTCGCGACGGCCTTTTTTAAAGGTGTTTTTGTCATTGGGCCGGGCGTCTTCTCGCGACAGGGTGTAAAAGCCTTGGTAGAGGCCGGCGCCTTCGGTGTTTTCTACGCAATGCACGGGCCAAATGCCGCCGTTTTTTTCGAAACTACCGTTGGTGGGACTGTGCCAATCCGCCGTGTAGACCACGGCCATGTCCGGGTTGCTTTCGATCAATTCCACGAGATGCTTCAATGCCTCATCGCTCCCCTTGCAGGCCAAAGAGCCCGAAATAAAATCCACCTGTGCGTCCACGATAATCAATGTTTTCATGCTTCGCCCCTTCTACATATTATCCTTTACGCCCACGGCCACCATTTCGGCCTTGGCGCGCACTTCGCCCGCCGCTTCCATGACCATGTCCACCACCACTTTCCGCTCGCCGATTTCCTTCGCCGTGGCGGTAATGGTAACGGAGCTTTCCATGGGCACGGGCTTTTTAAAGTCGATAGACAAATGGGCCGTAATGAAGCGGCCAATGACCGTGTCTTTCGTGAGTTCCAGGCCCTTGTCCCGGTGCTTGAAATACGCCGCCGACGCCGTGCCGTGGCAGTCGAAGAGCATGGCGATCATGCCGCCGAAAAGATTTTTCGGCACGCCGCCGGTGTATGCCTTACCCGGCGTAAAGGTGCAGATGCATTTATCCCCCGCGGGATAAGATTTTAAGTGCAGTCCCCCGTCGTTTTTCGGGCCGCAACCCCAGCAATGTTGAAACCGCTCGCCGTAGGTTTCCTGAATGGCCAATTGATCCATGATACGCTCCTTTTCTTCGCTACTTTATCTACTTAATTAAATTATTTTTACCCCTTCGTCGACGGTTCCATCGCCTTTTGTGCCAAATAAAAGAGGGGCGCTGCGCTAAGTTGTGCCACCACGGAAAGGGCGATCATCAGCGCGAGATTCACATCGTAGAGGGCACCTAAAAGCCAGCTGCCCGCGAACCAAAAGACCCCGAAGGAACATTCGAAAAGGCCGTAGCCTGTGGCCCGGGCGGATTTGTCTACCATGGTGGCCACGGCGGCCTTCAGGACCGATTCCTGGGCCCCCATGCCCACGCCCCAAAGGGCGACGCCGATTAACAGCACGGGCAGGGATTTTGCGTAAAAGACGAGGATGGCGAAAGGCGCAGCCACTACCGTGGCGATCACCAAGGCCCCTACGCCCTTTCTGTCGAAGAGATTGCCGAAGATGAGGGCCGATGCGGCATCCACCAACATGGCCCCGGCGTAAATCAAGGGGAGGGTGCGGGTGGTGATGAGGCCGCCGTAAAGGCCCATGTGCTTCGTCACGTGCATTAAGATCAGGGCGTAGTCCATAAAGCCGAAGGCGAAGAGGCTGATCCCCGCCATGTAAATCTTAAAGGACCGCTTCAACTTCATGGGCTCGTAGACCGTCTTTCCCCCTTCGAATTCCTCCGGATTCGGAAATTTTCGCTTCGTGGCCAAAAGCAAAATCAAGGTCACGGCCCCGGGCACGGCCAAGACGGCGAAGGCCGCGGAATAAAGCTCGGCCTTGGGGAGTCCCGACTTCGCGCTCATGACGGCGAAAAGCAGCACCGGCCCTAAAAAGGCGCCGATTTGATCCAGCACTTCCTGAATGGCAAAGCTCTTCCCGGCCCCTTCTCGGCTCGCGGCAAAAGACATAATCGTATCCTTCGCCGGCTTCTTAATGGCCTTGCCCATGCGCTGCACGATGAGTAGAGCCGAGGCGGCCACCCAGCCGTGCTCGCCCACGAGGGCCAAGGCCGGCACCGCCAGAATGTCCAGCACGTAGCCTCCGATGACCATGGGCCAATACTTTCCCGTTTTGTCCGTGAGGGCGCCGAAGACGTAGCGCATGGCGTAGCCCACCAGTTCCCCGAGACCCGACACAAAGCCGATGGTGGCCGCCGATGCCCCGAGAAACGAGAGATAGGCCCCCCGCATGCTGGCGGCCCCTTCGTGAGTCATGTCCGAAAATAAACTGACCATGCCGAACATGAGGATAAAGGTCATGGCCGGCGACAGCGTGCGACTTTTTTTCACGATCATCTTCCTTTCTCCTACCATCATAGACCAAGAATAACCGGCGAACAAGGCGGCCTTTCGCGCCCCAGCAGATTTTACATTTCAACGGCGATCTTTTATAATCGAGAGGGGGTACTTATGACACATTTTTTACTCGGCGCAAACATTATTTTTCCCATATTCTTCGTCCTTTTCGTCGGCTACGCGGCCAAAGAAAAGGGCTTTTTAGACGACGCATTCGTGAAGAAAGCCACCTGGCTCGTCTTCTACATCGCCCTGCCGCTGAAACTTTTCGACAACATGCGCACGGCCGAGATCCGCACGCTGAACCTGCCCTATGTACTCTACATCCTTCTGGGCATCTCGATTATTTTCTTCGGCACCTGGTTTTTTGCCCGCTTCTTTATAAAAGACCGCAAGAAACTCTCGTCCTTTATCCACTGCGCCTTTCGCTCCAATTTCGTTTACGTGGGCTTTCCCATTTTGGACGCCCTCTACGATACGCCGCCGGCGGAACACATTATGATCATCATCGCCTTCGGCCTCACCCTCTACAATATTTTGGCCATCTTCATCCTCACTTACTACGGCGAAGATCCCGATGCCAAAGTGCACCCGTCCGCCATCGCGATCAAAGTGCTGAAAAATCCCATGATCATCGGCATATTAACGGGGCTTCTCTTTAATTTTCTACATATTCCCGTCTACAGCGGCCTCACCGACGGCATGAATCTCCTCGCCCGCCTCTCCACGCCCCTGTCCCTCATTCTTATCGGCGCCGGCCTGGACTTTTCTTCCCTGAAAGACGATCTGGGACTCATCCTCGCCGCCGCGTCCATTCGCACCGTCCTCACGCCCCTGCTCCTCGTGCCCCTGGGCCTCTTGATGGGCCTGGGCAAAACGGAACTGGGCGTCGCCTACGTCTTTTGGTCCACCCCCTGCGCCATTAACTGCTTTATCTTCGCCCGGGAAATGGGCTCCGACTACCGACTGGCGTCGAAAATCATTACAGCGAGCTTCCTTTTCGCCATGATCACCTACCCCATCGGCATCGGCTGGCTGCAACTTTTGGGAATACTATAAAATCGCACACAAAAGGCCCCTTGATTTTTCAAAGGGCCTTCTTTTATTGCTTTTATTTTTCTGCAGTTAAGGAAGCGAGCTGCTCCTCCACCGCTTCTTCCGTTTCCGCCATGGCTTCCATGGTGCGCGAAAGGAGATCGTCGAGCTCCCAGCCGAGCATGTCCGCGCCGCGAATCACCGTGTTCCGATCCACGCCGGCGGCAAATTTCTTGTCTTTAAATTTTTTCTTCAGGCTTTTGAGCTTCATGTCCTGCACGGAACCCGAGGGCCGCATAATGGCGTAGGCGTAGATGAGGCCGGTGAGCTCATCGGTGGCGTAAAGCACTTTTTCCATGGTGTGCTCCGGCTCTACATCGGCGCAGATTCCCCAGCCGTGGCTCACGACGGCGCGGGCGAGGGCATCCGGCGCGTCGATTTCCGCCAACAGCTCCGGCGCTTTTTTGCAGTGCTCTTCGGGAAACTGCTCGTAGTCCACGTCGTGCAACAGGCCCACCATGGCCCAGAAATCCGCCTCTTCTTCGTAGCCCAGCGCACGGGCAAAATGTGCCATGACCTCTTTTACGGTGAGGGCGTGGCGCAGGTGGAAGTGATCGACATTGTATTTCGTAAGCAAGCTCAGTGCGTCTTTTTCGTTTACGTTCATGTTCCTATCCCCCTTTTTTCTATTATACCCGCTTTTTTAGAAAGGAAAATTTCCGGATTCTTTCTCGCCCAGGGCATACAAAAAGACCGCGCAGGTCGTACGCGATCTTTTGTAGTCATTTTATTCTTTTACGAAAAGAGTGCTGCTCTTTTTGTATTTTAGAATACACCTTGTGCCATCATGGCGTCTGCTAAGCGAACGAAACCGGCAATGTTAGCGCCTGCTACGAGGTTGTAACCTAAGCCGTATTGTTCAGCTGCTTCGACGGACATCTTGTAGATGTTGTCCATGATCATGTGAAGTTGTTTGTCAACTTCTTCTGCGGGCCAGCTCAGACGAGCACTGTTTTGGCTCATTTCGAGTGCGGAACCTGCAACACCACCGGCGTTAACTGCCTTGGAAGGAGCAACGACCTTAACGTTTTCGATGAGGTAGTTCAAAGCTTCGTTGGTGGTAGGCATGTTAGCTACTTCGATGTAGTATTCTAAGCCCTTTTCAACCATGGCTTTTGCTTCTTCGATGGTGATTTCGTTTTGGTAAGCAGCCGGCATAGCGATGTCGTAATCTGCGTTGATCCAGGGTTTTTCACCGGGGAAGAAATCTACGCCGAATTTGTCTGCGTAGTCTTGTACCTTGTCGCGGCCGGAAGCACGCATTTCGAGCATGTAGTTAACTTTTTCTTCGGTGTTGATGCCGTCTTTATCGTAGATGTATCCGTCGGGACCTGCGATGGTAACGACTTTACCGCCGAGTTGTTGTACTTTCTTGCAGATACCCCAAGATACGTTACCGAAACCGGAAACGGCGATCTTCTTGTCTTTGATGTCTTCGCCGAAGTGATCCAGTACGTTCAACAGGTAGTAAACTGCGCCGTAGCCGGTAGCTTCGGGACGTACGCGGGAACCACCAAAGCTGAAGCCTTTACCGGTGAAGGTACCGTTTTCGAATTTAGCTTTTAAGCGACGATATTGACCATACATGAAGCCAACTTCTCTTGCGCCAACGCCCATGTCACCTGCCGGAACGTCGGTGTCGGGTCCGATGTAGTGGTAGAGGGAGCTGATGAAGCTTTGGCAGAAACGCATGATTTCGTCGTCACTTCTACCGCGGGGGTCGAAGTCACTGCCGCCCTTGCCGCCGCCGATGGGGAGGCCGGTCATGGAGTTCTTGAAGCATTGTTCGAAGCCGAGGAACTTAATAACGGATTGGTTAACGGTGGGGTGGAAGCGGATACCGCCCTTGTACGGCCCAAGCGCTCCGTTAAATTGGCAACGGTAGCCAATGTTGGTGTGGTATTGACCTTCGTCGTCTTGCCATACGACGCGGAAGCTGAACATACGATCCGGTTCAACCATGCGGCCTAAAAGGTCGACGCGTTCATATTCGGGGTGTTGGTCAATAACCGGTTTTAAGGAACCTAATACTTCTTCTACGGTTTGGCAGAATTCAGGTTCACTGGCGTGTCTTTCTTTTACACGTTCGATTACACTTTCAAGATAGCTCATACAATATTCCTCCTTAAAGAAAATGAGTTGGCATAAAGCCTCGTTAAAAGAGCAAAGGCTTTCCCTTGGGGGAAATAAAAAACGCGGCGACTCTGAATCGCGTGGTAACGCCCTCGCTCCAACGCATTCATCATAACACATAGGCAATGAAATTTCCATGTGGTTTTTGAAATTTCATGATTTCTTTCCTCCGATCATCCGTGTATTTTAAAGGGATTCAGACGGATTTTGGCAATTTAATTCGTTTCTCAGCGAATTTTCAGCGGTTCTTGTCGCGAAGGTTTCAGAAGATCGCAAAAAGCGCAAAGACGTTTTCACGGGATTGATTTTCCCGGCGATCCGCTCCCCCGCCCGTGCAAGACCTTTTCCCGCCTCTGGGCATTTTTTCCCATCTGTTGTAAAATGAATAAACACACTAAAATTTCTGTCTGTAAAGGAGTATCTATGATCGCCCGTAAAGTTATAATGGTTCGCCCCTCGGCGTTTCGCTTCAATATAGAAACCGCCGCGGACAATGCCTATCAAGTCAATGACGCCACCCTCCCTGCGGAGGCGGTGCAGGAAATGGCCGAGGCCGAGTTTTTATCCGTGGTCCGGGCCCTGGAGGCCGCCGGCGTGCAAGTGGATGTGCTCCACGATAAGGGAGACGACACGCCGGATTCGATTTTTCCAAACAATATTTTCGTCACTTTCGAAGGCAAGCTTTTTATCGCCCCCATGTACAGTGACAACAGGCGGCGGGAGTTTCCCAAGCTGAAGGATCAGCTGGACGCGCTGTTGAATTTTTCATCCTTGGAAGTGACGGACTTTCGCGACAAAAACCTCGGCGTATTGGAGGGCACGGGCTCCCTGGTCTTGGATCGGAAGGAAAACATCGCCTACGCCTGCCTCTCGAAGCGCTGTGAAGAAGAAGCCTTCCTCGCCTTCTGCGAAACCTACAGCTTTGCGCCCGTTCCCTTCAAGGCCCGCCAACACGACGCAGACGTCTATCACACCAATGTGATTTTGTCTGTGGCGGAAGATTTTGCCGTGGTGGCGTCGGAACTTGTCACGGAAAACAAAGAGGCCCTTATGGAGCGTTTGCGGGCCACGAAGAAGACGGTGATCGAACTGACCGGCGAGCAAATCGACCACTTCTGCGGCAATTGTCTGGAGCTGATGGGGGAGGAAAAGCTCTACCTCATGAGCGAAGAGGCCTACAAACATTTCACCAAGGAGCAGATCGCCAAGATCGAAGCCACCCACAAAATCATCCACGTGCCAATGGATGTGATCTCTACCTACGGCGGCGGAAGCATGCGCTGCATTTTGGCGGAAAATTACTGCTGAGAAAAACCCTCGCGGCTGATGAAGCGGCGAGGGCTTTTTATGGCGAATTTTCGGGTACAAAAAACGCAGCCCCCGAAGGCGCTGCGCCGGTTTTTACCGCATGCGGTGTTTTTTGGTGATGTAGTCCTTGACGTTGATGACTTTTCCGTCGTCCAGATAAATGTAGAATTCCCAGCGGCTGATGATGCCGATGCCCACGCCCATAAGGGCCGCAACCGGTGCGATCACCGTCCAGATGGCGCCCAGGTTCATGGAGACGTTTAAGATCACTTCATCTTTTTCGTCCATGATCACGAGTTTGGTGGCGTTGCCTTTTTCCCAGAAATCTTTCACGGCGTCGATGACTTCTTCGCCGAAATTGGAGATGGTGTCGGAAATGTCTTCCACTCGGGTCTTTTTGTCGTCTTTAAAATTGAAGCTTTCCTTTTGTTCTTCTTCGGCTCTTTCTTCGCCCATAAGCAGGCGAATGGCTTTATCCACGTCGCCGTCGGCGGAAAGCAGAGCCTCCCGCACGTCGCCGTAGCTTGCCCCGGTGACGGAAATCACGTAGTCGATTTTTTCCATGGTAATCATAATAATTGCCTCCTTGGTGTCGGAATTGTTTTCTTGTTCCTATTGTACCCGAAAGGCTTGAGGAAAAAAGGGCGGGGCGGCTTTATTTTACCTTTCTTTACCAAAGGTTAGATTTATTTACCGAAGATTTTCCCGCAGAGGGTTTTTGCCGTGTCCGTGCCGGCCAAACCGCCGATCCCCGTTTCGCGGAGGGAGGCGGGCATGGCGTCGCCCACTTCTTTCATGGCTTTGCAGACTTCGTCGAAGGGAATGATGCTGTACGTTCCGGCCAGAGCCATGTCGGCGCTGACCCGTGCGTTGGAGACGCCGGATGCGTTTCTGAAGGTGCAGGGGTATTGAACAAGGCCGCCCAAGGGGTCGCAGACCAGGCCCAAGATGTTCACGATGGCGATGGAGGCCGCATTTAAGCAGGTTTCCACGTCGCCGCCGTAAAGCTGCGCCAGGGCCGCCGCCGCCATAGAGGATGCCGCACCGCATTCCGCTTGGCAACCCCCTTCACTTCCGGCGAAGGTGCCGTAGCCGGCGATAAATTGGCCGATGCCGATGGATGTTAAAAGGGCTTCCACCAATTCATCGTCGGAGGCGTCGATGTCTTCCGCCGCCGTCACCAAAGCCGCCGGCACGATGCCGCAGCTGCCCGCCGTGGGCGCCGCCACGATCACATCCATCTTTGCATTGGATTCAAAGGTGGAGAAGGCTCTCGCCATGGCGCGCAAAGTCTTTTCGTCGGTAACGAATTTCTTGCCGCTCTTAGAATACTCCCAGGTCTTTTTCCCGAAGTCCTTAATTAAATCGTGGTTTAAATTCGTGCCCGATTCCAGGGTGCGGGAAGTGGATTCCTTCATAATGTCCAGCATGTGGTGCAGTTCTTTTAAAATGGCGGCCTTTTTTTCCTCGTTGCCCCTGGACTCTTCTTCCAGCACGTAATCCGAAATTTTCCAATCTTTTTCTCGGCATAATTCGATTAATGCCTTTGCCGTTTTAATCATGGCGTCTCCTTTGCATGGGTTTAATAATGTCCACGTATTTCGCAAATTCAAAGCGGGGATCCTTGAGGATCGGCTCCAAAATGGCGGGATTCACCGAGTGGGTGATCTCTGTGACCAAGGTCACCGTTTCGTCGATTTTGTTGGTGACCATGGTTTCGATATTGTAGTCGTTGTCCGTTAATATAGAAGAAACCATGGCGATGACCCCTTTTTGTTCCTGATATTGTAAAATAAGGGTAGGGTATTGATTCTTAAACGCCACTTCGATGTCGTTAATGGCGACGATTAAAATATTTCCCCCGCCGATGGAGGAACCGGTGACGGACAAATGGCCGCCGTTGTCGTAGAAGAAAATAATCTCGACGGAATTCGGGTGGCGATCCCCTAAATCCGTTTCCACAAATTCGTAGGCCAAGCCCTTTTCCTCGGCGATTTTAAAACTGTCTCTCAACTGTTCGTCGTCGGGCATAATGCCCAAGATGCCGCCGACCAGGGCCATGTCCGTGCCGTGCCCGCGATAGGTCGAGGCAAAGGAACCGTGGAGATTGAAGCGCACCTTGTGAAAGGGGCTGTCTCCGCTAATGGCCAATGCAGCGTTTCCGATCTTGCAGGCTCCCGCCGTGTGGGAGCTGGAGGGCCCCACCATAATGGGACCGACCACGTCAAAAGCTTTGTATCTTTTCATAATCCACCTCTATTCATTACTTTATTCTTACCCCGTTTGCAATTGTATTCTATCATAGAATTGTTTCCGTCTTTAGGAGGAGCCATGGCTACACTGACAATAAAAAATGTTCGCATCATCGATCCTGTTCTAAACCGCAATGAAATCGCCACCCTTTCCGTCCCCGTGGAGGACGCGGATAAAACCGTCGACGGCGAGGGCCTCATGGCCTTTCCCACCTTTGTGGACGTGCACGTGCACTTGAGGGACCCGGGCTTTACGGAAAAAGAAACATTGGACACCGGCGCCGCGGCGGCCCTACACGGCGGCTACGGCCACATCCTCGCCATGGCCAACACGAAGCCCGTCATGGAGGGTGCGGCCATCCGGGATTTCTACGCCCGGGCGAAGGCGCTGCCCCTTCACGCCTATACCGTAAGCGCCCTGACGAAGGACTTAAAGGGCGAGGTGCTCGTGGACATGGAAGAGGCGGCGCGCCTGGGGGCCGTGGGCTTTTCCGACGACGGCTTTCCCGTGGACAATGTGGCCCTTCTGAAAGAAGGCCTTATGCGGGCAAAAGCATTGGATCTGCCTGTGAGCCTTCACGAAGAAGATCCTGCCTATGTGAAAAACCCGGGCGTTGACAGCCGCTTTGCCCCGGCCTTCGACCTAAAAGGCGCCGAAGCCATGGCGGAATACAGCCTCTCTGCCCGGGATCTTTCCCTGGCCCATTACCTGGGGGCGAAGCTCGACATTCAACATATCTCCTGCGCCCTCACCGCCCGCCTCGTGGCCGCCTTCGCCGAATCCGGAGCCGAAGTGCTCGGGGAGATCACGCCCCATCACCTGACCATGACCGGGGAGGACGTGAAGACTTACGGCACCTTGGCGAAAATGAATCCGCCTCTACGCACCGCCATGGACGCATCGGATCTTGCGAAATTTATCGGCCACGAAAATTTCTGCATCGCCACGGACCACGCGCCTCACACAGCGGAGGAAAAAAACAGGCCCCTGAAAGACGCCCCCTCGGGCATCACGGGCCTGGAAACTGCCTTCGTGCTCCTCTATACGGAGCTGGTGCTAAAGGATCAATGCACATTGGAAGACCTTATCGCCGCCATGACGAAAATTCCGGCGGACTTTTACAAATTGCCCCACAAAGGCGTGGCCGGCGGCGAATTCGTGCTCTTCGATCCCGAAGGCGAAACCGCGGTGGACGAGGCCTTCTTCCGCGGCAAAAGCCACAATTCTCCCCTAATCGGAAAGACGTTTAAGGGAAAAATAAAAGGCATTTGCGTCAAAGGCAAATACCATGAATTTGAATAAAAAAACAAACCCCGAGTGAAATCCGAGGTTTGTCCGAAGCCCGAGGTGTGCGCGATGCACACCTTTTTTATTCACTTGCTTTTTTCTTTTGAAACTTTTGAAAACCGAGCATAAGGGCGAGGCCCACGATGTTCAGCGCCGCCGCGATGAAGAAGGCGGGGCCGTAGTCCCCGGCATTGGCCTGTTTCGCCGAGGCGGCGAGGACGGGGCCGATCACCGCGGCAATGCCCACAGCGGCAAACATGTAGCCGTAATTGCTGCCGTTAAAGGTGGCGCCCCAGTTTTCCACGGTGATCCCCGGGAAGATGCCGAGAAAACCGCCGTAGCACAGGGCGATGAGCACGATGCCCGATACGGAAATCACCGGCGAAATATTTAAATACATGAGCAGCATCCCCACGGTGGATACGGCAAACATCATGCTCACCACCGGGTAGCGACCGAAGCGGTCGGACATGGAGCCCCAAAAAATGCGGCCCAAGGTGTTGGAAAGGCTCACGATGGAAACCACCGCCGTGGCCATGGCCAGGGGATAGCCGATGTGTTCCTGGGAGATGGGCGAGGCGTGACCGATAATCATCATGCCGCTGATGCCGCCGATGGCATAAATCACCCACAAAATCCAGAAGCGGCCCATGCGAAGCATTTCCGAGGGACGCTTGTCGCCTTCGGGAATCGCCCCTTGCGCCTGCTTCTCTTTCGGTCCCACCAAAAGAAGGGATGCGGCGCAAATAATGATCAAAATGGCGATGCCCAAGTAGCGAAACGCGTGCAACACGCCGAAGGAGCGAATCAACGCCGCCGCGATGGGCGCGAAGACCACGGCACCGGAGCCGAAGCCCGCCGCATTCAGCCCGCTGGCGAGACCCCGTTTGTCGGGAAACAAGGCCACCGTCGTCGCCGTGGTGCAGCCGTAGGCCATGCCGATTCCGGCCCCGGCCACCAGGCCGTAAGACAGGTAGAGCCAGCCCAGACTCGTCATAAACGAAGTCAAAATAAAACCCAAACCATACAACAAGCCGCCGACAAAGGTAATCCGTCGCGGCCCCTTCTTATCCTGCAGCGGCCCGAATAAAATCATCCCTACGGGACCCATGCCGAAAGAAATACTGAAAGCGATCGTCGCCTGCGCCGGCGTGAAACCAAACATCTCCACCAAAGGCCCCTGAAACACGCTCCACGCGTAACCGGCCCCGAGACACAAATTGATCACCACGCAGGCGGCGAGCACCACCCAACGATTGTGCGTCTTCATAGTCACTCCTTCTCTTTATTTATTAATTAAAAAAATGTGTAGTCCTCGATATTCTAATATAAATTTTCAATAAAGACAAGGAGAATTCAAGGAGCGCGACGGCAAAACGACACAAAAAAAAGAGCAAGCGAAATGCTTACTCGATTAGGTCAAATCCATGGGCCACTCTAATGCAGTAACTACGCTTTTTTATATTGATTAGACGGCAAGGGAAGATTCTTCCAAGGGCACCTTTTAAAGCTTTCGGAAAGTTGATTCCTTCTTTCTCCGCTTTTTGTTCCTCCACATCGAAACTGTCAGCGTTTTTTACGGATTAGTTTTCCAGGTTAAGGTTGATGTCGCCAGACATCATAACGACGAAACTTGTGTCGTCTGCAAGTATTTTGTGAGGGTCGGAGGAAACGGGAAGTGTTTCGCCGTCAGCAAGGATACTACAGATGTGGCAAATCATGGAACCTTCGGCATCGCCAAAAAGTTCTTCTAACGTATCGCCCCAAGCGTTACAGCCTTCAAGATCGGGGAATTCCGCCCAATAGCCGTCTTCTTCATGAACGATCATGGGATAATGAAATAACATAGGTATCCTCCTTTGAGTCAGTGGGCTATTTTACCCACACCGTTCAATAATTATTTTAACTAAGTTAGGATTAATTACTCTCCCGTGGACGATCAAGATTCCACGCTTACCGTCTTTGAATAGAAGATGGTAGTTTCCTCTGATTCGTCGGAGTTCTCGCTCGTTTTTTAAACCACCATTACAATCCAAATTTTGGTCCTATTCAAAATTACGTGACTCTAAAATGCTGCCGACAGGTTAAACGCCATCGACCGCCTTTTCTCCCGACCGGAAATTTTATTTCGTCACATCGCCTTCCTTTACATGGATTTTATAGATGGTTTCAAGATGGATGGGCACGGAACTTTCCGGTTCCGCGTTTCTTATTTCTCCGCCGAAATAAACCTCCACCGCCTTCCCCTCAAGGCCTTCCGTGCTGACAAATCCGTCCTTCCCGTGATTCAAATTTTCAATCGACAGGGAAACGGGCTTTGTCATGCGCTCCTTAAAATAAAACCCATCGTCCACGTCCGTCACCTCGACGAGAAGGGAATCTTCCTCCGCCTTGATGACCTTCGCCGTAAAATGGGCGACCCACGCCGGAATCCCATCGCCGTCGTTCTTGAGATTCAAGTTCTTAAATAAAATCCACCGATTGTTCAGGCGAACATTCATATAGCCCTTTTCCCATAATTGGTAGTCGTAGCCCGTGCCGAAATTCGATTCATCGTCACCTAGGGGCATCTCCCTACCGTCCACGGCGGTTTTTATTTCGCCGTCTGCCGTGCCGCAGGTTGCCATGGCATTTTCATAACCCGTGTCCACGTAAACGACCCCCGCCACCTTGATCATGGGCGGATAATTGTGCTCTGTCTTTTCCTTATGCCCAGGCGCACTTTCCCGAGCATGGGCAGAGGCACTTTGCTTATCTGTATTAATGATTTCATTTGCACCGGCCTTCGTGCAAGCCACCGAAAATGCCACGGCAATGGCCATGATCAGTAAAAGAAATCGTTTCATGTGAGCCTCCCGGTTCGTGATCAATTATGTTCGCGTGAGAGATAGGTGTGTATTACTTTAGATAATATATATTTGTATTTCAATCCACATGGTTGCGGGGAGTGCGACTATATCCATGAAGGGATAGGGGACATAGGGGCAAGATTTCAATCCACGCACCCGCGAGGGGTGCGACGTCGATAACGTCGCCGAAAAAAAGGTCGATAAGGTATTTCAATCCACGCACCCGCGTGGGGTGCGACCTTATAAATCCCCTTCCAATGAGTTGCTCAAGACATTTCAATCCACGCACCCGCGAGGGGTGCGACCATCAGCTTTGCCCCGAGAATAAGCGGATAAGAGATTTCAATCCACGCACCCGCGAGGGGTGCGACCATCAGCTTGGCGCCGAGGATAAGCGGATAAGACATTTCAATCCACGCACCCGCGAGGGGTGCGACCGGGACGTCGCCTTTTATGTGCGTTGTGGCTTGGCCATTTCAATCCACGCACCCGCGAGGGGTGCGACTATAGATTTTAATATTTTTATGCAATTTAATTTTCCATTTCAATCCACGCACCCGCGAGGGGTGCGACCCGTTAACAACGACTTTGCCCGGTCCGAGCTGGGATTTCAATCCACGCACCCGCGAGGGGTGCGACGCGGCGGTATATTGCCGCCCAGTAGGATTGCGCCGTCATTTCAATCCACGCACCCGCGAGGGGTGCGACCTTGCTGGACGCGATAAACGAGGCACAGCAAGCGATTTCAATCCACGCACCCGCGAGGGGTGCGACCAGCAATCGGCGGATATACTCGTTAAATACTGTGGATTTCAATCCACGCACCCGCGAGGGGTGCGACCTCCCGATGTAGCAGGTGGAGGCCTGTAAACCATCGATTTCAATCCACGCACCCGCGAGGGGTGCGACTAGTAGGGCACAAAAAGACTTGATTCATTTTGCGATTTCAATCCACGCACCCGCGAGGGGTGCGACCTCGCCCATATAGGACAAGTCGAGACCTTTTAACTATTTCAATCCACGCACCCGCGAGGGGTGCGACTGACGATGTTGATATTAGATTGGAGGGATTAGATGATTTCAATCCACGCACCCGCGAGGGGTGCGACCACTTGCGGCGTGACGATTGCCACGTCTGCGCCCAAATTTCAATCCACGCACCCGCGAGGGGTGCGACTTCAGGCGCCGTTGGTCCGCCCAGATGCGGTCGATTTCAATCCACGCACCCGCGAGGGGTGCGACTTCAGGCGCCGTTGGTCCGCCCAGATGCGGTCGATTTCAATCCACGCACCCGCGAGGGGTGCGACATTATTTGCCCGAGTGGGCAAAAGCCGAGTGGGAAATTTCAATCCACGCACCCGCGAGGGGTGCGACCATCGATTACGAGGTGGACCGGGACGGCAATGCAAAATTTCAATCCACGCACCCGCGAGGGGTGCGACCATAGCTCGATAAAGGCGAAGGGCTTGGGCTGGCCATTTCAATCCACGCACCCGCGAGGGGTGCGACAAAAAAAGTTGAAGGGGACGACGACCCATCCGAAATTTCAATCCACGCACCCGCGAGGGGTGCGACGAGTTTGTTCACAAGGGCATCTTGTAGAGTTTTGATTTCAATCCACGCACCCGCGAGGGGTGCGACTGGGTGGGGGTCCGTGTTTATGGTCTGGTCCGGATGATTTCAATCCACGCACCCGCGAGGGGTGCGACATATGTATGTGTACGATCATGTGTATGTGTATAAATTTCAATCCACGCACCCGCGAGGGGTGCGACTGCATTGCCCTGTGCGTCGCAATCCCCAAGTAGTATTTCAATCCACGCACCCGCGAGGGGTGCGACCCAATGACGAGGAAGTGGACCTCGGGAAAAAGGCATTTCAATCCACGCACCCGCGAGGGGTGCGACTTTTATTGGCAGGGGGCGACGATGACAAAAAATGAGCTATTTCAATCCACGCACCCGCGAGGGGTGCGACGTGGCGGAGTTTGCGGAATGGGACATGGAACTGCTGATTTCAATCCACGCACCCGCGAGGGGTGCGACGCGGAGATCGAGCCGGTGCTGATCCAGATGTCATTTCAATCCACGCACCCGCGAGGGGTGCGACACTTGAAAAAATACCTCGATGCCGGCGTCGTCGTATTTCAATCCACGCACCCGCGAGGGGTGCGACGAGGGCGGCCTTTTTTGGTGATGATGGGCATTTAATTTCAATCCACGCACCCGCGAGGGGTGCGACCGAGTTACAACGAAGATCAGTGGATCTCGTACTACATTTCAATCCACGCACCCGCGAGGGGTGCGACAAAGAAGTGGATGATGGCTTTGACGACTTCCTCAACATTTCAATCCACGCACCCGCGAGGGGTGCGACGACAATAGCGACGTGCCGTTTTAGGAGGTAAAAATATTTCAATCCACGCACCCGCGAGGGGTGCGACGAGGATAGCACGCACCGAACCGTGACGGACACGGAATTTCAATCCACGCACCCGCGAGGGGTGCGACGCAAGCAGCGGCGGGGCGCTTAGCAGCAGCCGCGAATTTCAATCCACGCACCCGCGAGGGGTGCGACGATGTCGTAATATGGCCTGTTTTCCTTATCGATGCATTTCAATCCACGCACCCGCGAGGGGTGCGACGTTTCGACTGGCGGATAACCGTGTGGCGGAATTTGCGATTTCAATCCACGCACCCGCGAGGGGTGCGACTAAAAGCCCGTAGAGAGAAGGCGGAGGGGCGGAAATTTCAATCCACGCACCCGCGAGGGGTGCGACAGCAGCAGCGGACAAAGCGGGCCTATCCGTCAATATTTCAATCCACGCACCCGCGAGGGGTGCGACGTGGGGCCAGGACTATAGGGACCTAGACCACGAAAAATTTCAATCCACGCACCCGCGAGGGGTGCGACTGCACGCCATGTATTTAGGCTATCCCGCAGGGCTATTTCAATCCACGCACCCGCGAGGGGTGCGACCGCAGTTTAATCAACGGGAGTATTACCGGACGAAATTTCAATCCACGCACCCGCGAGGGGTGCGACATCTCTTTAGGTCGCTAGAGCGTGAGGCACGCGGATTTCAATCCACGCACCCGCGAGGGGTGCGACCGGCCCCGACATTCGCTTTGCTCACCAAGGCCTTTGATTTCAATCCACGCACCCGCGAGGGGTGCGACGAGGAATAGACGATGCCGGTGCCGACTTCGGCCGAATTTCAATCCACGCACCCGCGAGGGGTGCGACCGAAGCCACCACCGGCGGCCGGCGTGATGTCCTTATTTCAATCCACGCACCCGCGAGGGGTGCGACGCATCGCCGGCGGGCTTTACTCATCCAAATCGCGATTTCAATCCACGCACCCGCGAGGGGTGCGACTCGCGCTTAGCTACCGCAATCGGCGCTTGCCGGCATTTCAATCCACGCACCCGCGAGGGGTGCGACTGCTTGATAGACAAATTCGAAGCCTCGCTGAATATATTTCAATCCACGCACCCGCGAGGGGTGCGACTTCGGCGACCATCTGCGTCGCCGAAGCCATGCTAAATTTCAATCCACGCACCCGCGAGGGGTGCGACTAAGCACTTTTTATATTGAATAGGAGGTGAAAATATTTCAATCCACGCACCCGCGAGGGGTGCGACAATAATCAAGTCATGTAAAATAGTTGAATTACCAAATTTCAATCCACGCACCCGCGAGGGGTGCGACCGAAATACTTGCAAGACAACCTGGACGTAACGCAATTTCAATCCACGCACCCGCGAGGGGTGCGACGGAATCGCGACGTGCTGCAAGTGCTCCTCGACGACATTTCAATCCACGCACCCGCGAGGGGTGCGACCTGCCAATGCCGTTGCCAAATTAGGGTCCAATGCATTTCAATCCACGCACCCGCGAGGGGTGCGACCCGTGTGGGCGATAAGGACATCATCAGCCCACAAATTTCAATCCACGCACCCGCGAGGGGTGCGACGCGCATAAGCCTGGACGACATCACGGGCGCATTGATTTCAATCCACGCACCCGCGAGGGGTGCGACTATTAGTGCTGCGGGACGAGTGGGGTTTCGGTTCATTTCAATCCACGCACCCGCGAGGGGTGCGACGCGCATAGTTCTTCCGTCGCCATTCCGTCGACACATTTCAATCCACGCACCCGCGAGGGGTGCGACAGGAGGATCGGGATAGCATCCACAAAGTCCTCGAATTTCAATCCACGCACCCGCGAGGGGTGCGACGAAACGGATAGCGCAGGCCGTAACGTCCGCAAATCGAATTTCAATCCACGCACCCGCGAGGGGTGCGACTTTTTTGCAATGGCTTCGGCGGCGTCGATGGTCACCATTTCAATCCACGCACCCGCGAGGGGTGCGACTTACAAAAACTGGGACACGATCAAGGCCAAAGCCATTTCAATCCACGCACCCGCGAGGGGTGCGACATCTGGGAGTTTACCGGACACACTGACTGGGTTAATTTCAATCCACGCACCCGCGAGGGGTGCGACGTCATTAATAATCTCCGCCTCCTCGTGAGTTAGTATTTCAATCCACGCACCCGCGAGGGGTGCGACTAAATCTCGATGAGCCTTTTTTTGTGCGCGGAAACATTTCAATCCACGCACCCGCGAGGGGTGCGACAATCTGGGAGTTTACCGGACACACTGACTGGGTTAATTTCAATCCACGCACCCGCGAGGGGTGCGACGCCACTTAAGAACATTGGAAGGTTACGGACTGATTATTTCAATCCACGCACCCGCGAGGGGTGCGACGTATGTATGCCCCGGCTAAATGGTCATAAGGATTTATTTCAATCCACGCACCCGCGAGGGGTGCGACCTGGTCTCCAATGTGGACCGGGAGCTGGAGCAACTATTTCAATCCACGCACCCGCGAGGGGTGCGACTAGTGTCTTATACGGATCATTATTCGTGGTTCGCATTTCAATCCACGCACCCGCGAGGGGTGCGACCGCCTTCAATGATGATGTCTGTATCAAGCTCTTCATTTCAATCCACGCACCCGCGAGGGGTGCGACTACGCTACAATAGAATCAACATCGGAAGGGGGGATTATTTCAATCCACGCACCCGCGAGGGGTGCGACAAACCGCGTCGAAAGCATTAAGCGCTACGTCAAAATTTCAATCCACGCACCCGCGAGGGGTGCGACGGGTGCGGTGATGAGTGATTATTATTTTTTAAATATTTCAATCCACGCACCCGCGAGGGGTGCGACTGGAAGTCCTCGGGAAAGGCCTCGCGCAAGGCTTATTTCAATCCACGCACCCGCGAGGGGTGCGACAATGGAGGCTGTCCGCCGAGGAAAAAGAAATCGTATTTCAATCCACGCACCCGCGAGGGGTGCGACGTGTAACTCATTTTTCACCCCGGGTTCATATCACTTATTTCAATCCACGCACCCGCGAGGGGTGCGACAAACGGCGAACGCGTTTATACCACCGACGTGGTTGTATTTCAATCCACGCACCCGCGAGGGGTGCGACTTTATCTCCTGCCGATGTGCAAGTTGGCGAAGATGGATTTCAATCCACGCACCCGCGAGGGGTGCGACCATTCATCAAATCATGTAAACAAACAAAATTAGCCATTTCAATCCACGCACCCGCGAGGGGTGCGACACAGAAAGGGTGTAGAGAATGGCGGAATATAACGTATTTCAATCCACGCACCCGCGAGGGGTGCGACCGGCCCGGACAAGGCCCTCATCGCCTGCAATGGCATTTCAATCCACGCACCCGCGAGGGGTGCGACAACGGCCTTTCATTTCAATGGCTGCCCCGAAGGGATTTCAATCCACGCACCCGCGAGGGGTGCGACCCGCTTAAACATCGAAGCCCACTACCACGATTTTATTTCAATCCACGCACCCGCGAGGGGTGCGACCACTTACTATGCTACTTGTCGTATAGCCGCCGTAAATTTCAATCCACGCACCCGCGAGGGGTGCGACGGACTTTTTACCTACCTTGTCGTCGCATCGGAAAAATTTCAATCCACGCACCCGCGAGGGGTGCGACGATCGACAGCCTTTTTTGCAATCCTATCTCCCCAAATTTCAATCCACGCACCCGCGAGGGGTGCGACAGTAAGACCCACGATATTTATCGGGAGGCTTACGGATTTCAATCCACGCACCCGCGAGGGGTGCGACGCGGAGCGTGCCGCACTTCCGCTCGCCGCATACCGATTTCAATCCACGCACCCGCGAGGGGTGCGACCCGGAGGGCCTATCAACCGGAGGGCCGATCAACAGATTTCAATCCACGCACCCGCGAGGGGTGCGACCTGCTGACTCACCCGGCGGCGAGCGGCTACGGCTTATTTCAATCCACGCACCCGCGAGGGGTGCGACAATCGACGGTGAAAAAATCTCCGACCGTGTTGTAATTTCAATCCACGCACCCGCGAGGGGTGCGACCCATAAAATAAATATGCAGGTTCGGGTCATAGTCGATTTCAATCCACGCACCCGCGAGGGGTGCGACTACTCGCCGAAATGCGGACGGATGTTGAGATGCTATTTCAATCCACGCACCCGCGAGGGGTGCGACGTTTTTATCGATTGTATTGATGTGGGTTTGTAATTATTTCAATCCACGCACCCGCGAGGGGTGCGACCTTATCTTTCAATGTCGACCATACATCCGCCTTCATTTCAATCCACGCACCCGCGAGGGGTGCGACCACGGATCGCGACGGCACGATTTCCCAAGCGCAGGCATTTCAATCCACGCACCCGCGAGGGGTGCGACTTGCTAAGGCGGCCAAGGAGCTTCGGCTTTGGATAATTTCAATCCACGCACCCGCGAGGGGTGCGACTTGCTAAGGCGGCCAAGGAGCTTCGGCTTTGGATAATTTCAATCCACGCACCCGCGAGGGGTGCGACCAAAGGGCGCCATGGCCCCGCCTAAATCGATGAGAATTTCAATCCACGCACCCGCGAGGGGTGCGACTGTATTGGATTAGGGAGATCGAGGTACTTGCCGGAGATTTCAATCCACGCACCCGCGAGGGGTGCGACGGCGTGACAGATCGACAAGTACGCTATCTTGCCGACATTTCAATCCACGCACCCGCGAGGGGTGCGACCCGCTGAAAGAAGTTAACGCAGCCGCCCGTCGTGTGATTTCAATCCACGCACCCGCGAGGGGTGCGACTTGTCTTCCGAATCTTCGGCAGAGCCGGGGCAGTGATTTCAATCCACGCACCCGCGAGGGGTGCGACTGCGGTGTAGATGTGCAAGACGACCGGCTGGAGCTGATTTCAATCCACGCACCCGCGAGGGGTGCGACCACGTCCATGGCTCGATCCGTGGGCAGAATAATCCATTTCAATCCACGCACCCGCGAGGGGTGCGACGATTGCGCCTCAAGTCCTTTAATAGCCAATATACCATTTCAATCCACGCACCCGCGAGGGGTGCGACTTAAGGCCCTCACACAAGAGGGCGAAGGCAGATTATTTCAATCCACGCACCCGCGAGGGGTGCGACTCTTTAATCACGACAGCACCACCGTGCCTATGACGGATTTCAATCCACGCACCCGCGAGGGGTGCGACTCTCTGGATCGCCGTCAAACCCATGGATTCAAACTATTTCAATCCACGCACCCGCGAGGGGTGCGACTTGCTTCTTGTTTCGGCTGTTCGGTTTCTCCTCCATTTCAATCCACGCACCCGCGAGGGGTGCGACTGATGTTCTAGCTATAAATGGGCCAATAGTTGACATTTCAATCCACGCACCCGCGAGGGGTGCGACCTGGGACGACCACATCTCGGAATTCGGCAACGTACATTTCAATCCACGCACCCGCGAGGGGTGCGACAGTCATCGTGCTGAGCCAAACGGGGCTGATGCAGATTTCAATCCACGCACCCGCGAGGGGTGCGACGAGGTATTGCTAAACATGGCGGCGGACGCGGGCCTATTTCAATCCACGCACCCGCGAGGGGTGCGACTTGGCGTTCCAAGCAATGCGGAACCCGAAAAGGGCATTTCAATCCACGCACCCGCGAGGGGTGCGACGAGCGCAAGACGGCGACCATGGACAGTTATGTATATGATTTCAATCCACGCACCCGCGAGGGGTGCGACAATATCGCGCTCCCGCTCCCGCAGCCGCACCGGTGATTTCAATCCACGCACCCGCGAGGGGTGCGACTGTATTTTTAAGCCTTTCTCGGGCTTTTTTTCATACAGCTAAGTCATTTTTTAGCGTTTTGTCGCTTTTTTGTGTGCTTTTTTGTGAGACGGTCTCGGTGCTTTTATGTTCAGCTCGACCTCTCAAAGCATCAGTAAATCCGATTCCGGGTTGTAGCTCTCGTCCAGTCCCATGGTCTCGATTCGGCGCTCCCAATTTTTTCCCAGATTGTAGATTCGTATGGAATCTTTCTTTGGATCGATTATACCATGTAATTTGGATTTAATGGTCACCAGAGTTGCGGGATCGACATTGAGCTCGAAGACGGAGTTTTGCACCCTTTGGCCGTAATCCGTGCAGACTTTTGCCACTTGCCTCAGGCGTTTTCGGCCTTGAGGCGTCACGGTCTCCACGTCGTAGGTGAGTAATATTTGCATTTATCCTCCCATCATAAACGGCGGATAGGCCTCGATGTCTTCGCGCAAGTAGGCATTTAGTAGCTGTGCTTGCACATGGGGCAAGAGACCCAGCTTGATTTTTTCTTCTGTAAAGGGATGGATGATTTCTTCCTGCGCGCGCTTGTTCCACTGATTGAGGGCGATTTCCCGACCTTTGTCGTTTAGTAGGCAGGCGCCGTTTTCTTTCACTTCGAAGTGGCGCTTGTCGATACGGTTCAAATTCACCAAAGAGAGGCAGAATTTATCCACAACAAAGGCGCGCATTTCTTCGATCATGTCCAGTGCCATGCTTGCCCGCCCCGGCCGATCGGTGTGGAAGAGCCCGGCGTAGGCATCGATGCCGACGCCTTCTAAAGCCGCCGCGGTTTCGTTGGCGAGGATGGCGTAGAAAAAAGAGAGCAGGGCGTTAAACCGGTCCATGGGCGGCCGCTTGCTCCGCTCGATGAAATAAAAATCGTCTCTCTGTTTCACGATGAGCTCGTCCAGCACGGAAAAGTAGAGGCGGGCGATAACCCCTTCCATGCCCCGCAGGCTGTCTTTATCTTTACAGGCTTTAATCTCCGCCATCCACGTTTTCATGGCGTCGATGGCTTCTTGCACCCGTTCGGAATCCAAGGTTTCTTTGTGATCCAGCCGGCCGCGAATCAATACTTTTCGCGAATTGTAGGCTTTGGCGTAGATCATGTTTCTCGCCACGTCGAGGGAGGCCTCGGATTCCGCCAGGCGGTACTGTTTCTTGCGGGTGTAGATGTTGCCGTAGGAAGCGCCTACGACCCGGCCGCAGTATTTGCCGTAGGGTGTAAAAAAGGTGATGGGCACATGCTCTTCCATGCAGAGTTTCATCAAGTCCGGGCTCACGCCCATGTAATTGAAGCAGACGATTTGCCGCAGGATATGAATGGGAAAGCGGCCCATGCGTTTCCCCTCGAGGGTCACCACCACATTGAGGCCTTCTTTGCGCAGGTAGTAGTCCGGATTGGTGACGTATAAGACGTTCAGAAGTTTTTTCATAGTTCCGCCTCGTAAATGTAACGTTGGACGTTTTTTGCTTTTTTGGTGAGCCGCGGACGACAGGCGTCGTACAGGGAGCATTTGGTGCAGTTTTTAAAGAATTCCGCTTTGGGAATTTCCTGCTTATCATAATACTCGTGCATGGCGCGAGCCGTTTCGACGACAAGCCCACGCAGCTCGGGAGTAAAGTCTACTTTCTCTCGGGAATCCGTTTCGTGGTAATAGATGTAACCATACGGCATGGTTACATCCCATATTTCTTCGACGCAGATGGCCTGGGCCATGAGCTGGGCCTCGTCGTAATCCCCTTTTTTCTTTTTTCCCCGCTTATATTCCACAATGGTGGGCATCCATTTTCCTTCGCGCCCTTTTAAATCAATGCCTACTTCTTCCCGGCGAAATTCGATGGCATCGAGGCGACCGGAAAGTCCCAGTGTTTTGGAGCTGACGTCCATGGCGCGGGAGATGATCAGGTCTTTTCGTTTTTCTTTGATGAAAGGCTGATCGACCTTCTCGTGAATCAGCTGCCCTTCCGCCGTGTAGCTGTTTTCGCTCCACACTTGCTCCACGTGGATCAGGGCCCACTGGCGCTTGCAGAACAAAAAGTGCTGAATACCGCTCAACATGAGAAAGTCGTCTTCTCGATACATTTTAGAGCCCCGTGAAATGTTCGACGCTTAATCCTTCTTCTTCATAGGCTTTTAATTTTTCTTCGTCCAATCGGAAGTTGTAATCTTCGTAGCGAGGTTTCATGGTGCCTATGCTAACTTCGTCGTGCAGAAGCAAGTCTTTGATCTTGCCGCTGGATACATCGCCGACCTTCGACGAATGATTGAACCAGTAAATGTCCTTCACTTCCATGGAGCCGTCCGGCCGGGCCGCGGAAACGTCGTTGACGAAGAGGGTGCGAATGCATTCTTTCAAGACCTTCAAGTCTTCTTCGTCGAATCCCGTTTTTTCTGCCAAATAGCAGTTCACGCTGCCGTTAACCACGTAAACGCCCCAATCCACATAGTGCTTGCTTCCCATGGTGTCGGCGCTTCGGGTTTTTCCCGGGCCCGGGTCCATGCCGCTGACGCTCTTGGTGATCTGCATGGTGGTCGTTTCGATGGGATCCACGGATTTTCCGATGGAGATGCTGACGGGGCCGCGAATACCCAAGGCGCGCTTTTGATAGGTGAAGACTTGGCCGAAGGCGCGAATGTCCATCCACTTTTCGTTGGCCTGCTCGGCAACGTCTTCGTCGGGAACATCTTTTTTGAAGCTGGCTTCAAAGCGCTTTTGTAGTGATGTAAATCCGTCGTCACACCGTTCCGCCGCTTTTACGAAGATGGCATGGTCCATGTCCTGCATACGATTTCTGATTTTTCGCTTCAAGCACACATCGCTGATTTCCCCGTAGCCTCTGCCGTCGATGCGAGGCATGTTTCCCGTCAAGGGGTCGCCGTTGGGATTGGCCCCTTCCACTTCGATGGTAAAGATAAAGTCGACTTTATGGTTAATCATGATCTACCTCCTCGGTTTCTTTTGCGTCTTTGTTTTTCCCGGAATAAAAAGCTTGTCTTTGGGCCTCGTAACCGAAAATGAATCCGTAGTCCAAGGGCCGATTGACTTCCACTGAATCCATATTGTAGCTTTCATGGAGCATATTGGTGGCTTCTCGAATCTCGCGCATCGCGTTAAAATACGCCATTCGCTTTAGTGCTTCGTCGCTTCTTTCCAACTTCCGCTCATAGGGTATCATTAAATTTCTTAAGCGCAACATCATGGTCGCCGGGTGATTGGTGTAGCTGGTCCACATTTTTTCGGCATTGGTGCTTCGCTCGTCCCCTTTACTGAAGGTACTTCGCTCCAGATACTCGAATGAAGCCAGCAGGCGACCGAATAAGTAGGATCGATCGGTGTTTTCTCGGTTTAGCATAGGGTCTTTAATCCCTCCCTTATCTTTTAACACGGCCAAGGCGCAAAACAGCACTTCCATCCACGTCTTGTCGTAGTTTTGTCGATGACGAATGTTCACGGCCAGGGCCTTTTCGAAATTTCGGGGCACGGCGCGCCCTTCCACAAGGGCGGTTACAATGTTTTGGTACTGATTTTTCAGAAAATCATTTTTCGATATTTCTAACATCCCGTCCCGCTCCACGCCGTAGGCGGCCAAGACCATGCGCCTCGGGCTCGGCGTAAACTCTTTGTCCCGATTTTCATTGCTGAAGCCCCACCAGTGGTATTTCTCTTGCCAAGTCACCAGATTTTCTTTCAAACGGGACGCGCTCAAAGACCTAAAATACTTGGCGGCCACCCGCCCGTTGCTGATCTTGTCGAAGATGGCGATGTAATAAGTGGCGTCGTCAGAAAACATGCGCTTGCCGTTGGTAAAGGATTTGACGATGTCTTCCGTCATTTCATCGGCGATCATGGATGCATCCGACTTTTCTTGTTTCAAGGCCAGCAGGCGGTTTTTAACGGAAGAGGCCACTTCCGTGGATTTCGTCGGATTAAATTCCGCCGCATTGGAGAGGTCGTCGGAAAACCAGCTCACCATATTGGCCTGCTCGCCCAGCCAGCGCCGCGTCCCTTGACCCGAAAGTAAGTACTTGGCCATGAGATGAATCTTTTGACTCGTCTCCATGCCTATTTTTATGCTCTGATCCGCCGTCGTGAAACGGCCGCGGTAATTCTCGTCATTGGCGGTAATTTGCGACACCAGGCGGGCCGTACCCATTAGGGGCTGATGCTTGATGCAGAGATAATCTTCCTTGCCGCTTAAATTGCAAATGATCTTTTCTTTTTCCGGATCATTGGCGTTCAGATATTCCACATAGGCTTTGTAGCGCTCCTGCAGTGCTGCATTTTCACTGACGGAGACATTTTTCATGCCCTCATAATTTTCGATGGAGAAGGTGAAGAAAACTTTCTCGAAGTCGACGGACGGCGCGCTCTTTTTTGATTTTTTCCCTTCGTCTTCTTCGGAATCCTTTAGCTTCTTCTTTACGGCATCGAGCATGCCCGGTTTTTTCAAAAAATCTCGAATGATTTTCACGTAATCGTTGGCGTCGTAGGCCAACCAGTTTTCCATTTGTTCCATATAGGCGGCGCTTCGCTTTTCGCCGTCTTGAATCACATAGCTTGCGGAATCCACCAATGGATGGGGCGCCACGCCGCTGCTTCTGGCGACGGAATCTTCCGTAACGGGAAATTGAATCGTCTCTCCATCGGGGAGGACGCGGGCTTCCAAAAGGTCACTTTCTTTACTCAAGAGAAGCTCGATGATATTCTTGCCGTTGGATTTCATCGAATTGTAGTACATCGACAACAAGATATTGCCAAAGTGATCGGGCTTTCCCACCATGTCGTGTTCTAAGGCGTAATCATAGGAATCCAGTAAGGCTGTCAATAAACTCATATCTCACCTCCTTTAATAGTCTTCCAATTCTTCGTCCACGGTCTTTGTCAGCGCCGGCAATTTAAAGTCGTAATTGCGGACGTCTCGCAGAATGCCCTTGCCTTCCAGTGCCGTGTAGTCAATGCGGCCATTTTTCATATTGATGGGCGCGTATACGGCTTGGAGCATGCCTCCCGGCTCCGTAGGGTAGATAAATTCGTTGAACATGAGCCCGAAGCCCAGGGTTTTGTCGTCGTAGTAGCCCGGGTCGTTCTCGTATTGCTCCTCTGTCAGCTCCTCGATGTAGCCGGCGCACTCGCTGGTTCCGAGAAAGATCGGTCGTCTGCCGCCTCGCTTCAGGGAGCGGGCCGTAATGGCTTCGTGTTTGTTGAAGTTGCGATCGCCTTTTAAGTCGTCTCGCGCTTCGTTCCACTCGAAGTGGAATTTAACGTAATAGCATACATTGTAAAGATAGGTGTACGCACTCAAATCACTGGCGTAGTTTTTTAGTAAGAGCCGCGTGCCCTGGGTGTACGACTCGATCTTGTGCATGACACGTACCTCGTCCACCACGTTTTTTAAGACGGGCTTAAAGTAGTTGGCGTCGACAATGCCGCGAAGCATTTCCCGAGTTGGGATCATAGCACTCATTTTCTCTCCCCCACTCTTGCTTTCAGGGGATGTGATCAGCGCTCGATCGCCATAGATTTTCGCGTAGAAATACCTTGATTGATTCATCGGTTCACCTCCTTTCATTTTCATATTAGTTTATAATAATCTCCATGTCAAGTTCTTTTCTTCTGTTTCTATTTTTGATACAATGGATCCGTCAGCGAAAGCTGTGGATTGAAAGATATTTGTTTAGAAAGAGGCCACTACGGCCTTTTTTTATTTACATCATAAATCCCCCCTCATAATTCAAATTTAATCCGAAACACTCGTCGTAGTACCCATCCAGCAACACATACACCATGCCATCTAATATGGGATCACAAACCTTCGTCGCTTTTTTCGGCAAAGGCACGGTGTAGCGCGAAAGGCCGCGAATCATTTGCCGCGCCTCTTTTAGCGCGATGGGATCAAAGCGCGCGGTGCCAAGCTCCATGTTTCGCAGGCGATTGACGGCTTCCTCCGTTTCCTCACATAAAACCACGGCCACGTCTTGTGCGTCGTCGATGAGTTCAAATGCCTCGTAGGCCTCTTTAAAAGACTGAAAGAAATTGACGACCCTGCCGTCTTCCAAAAGGATGCCGCCGTCCAACGAAGCCGCACCGGGGGAGGATTTCAGCAAAATGTCTTTCTTCGTCGGATTCTTCGAAAGCAAATCAAAAACGGGAGACAGAGCGTCTTTTTTCAAATTGGCGTAGAGTTTTTCGAAATAGGGAGAAACAAAATCCTCGATGGCGATTTCCCCTTCTTCATTTCTTAAAATCAAGCGACCGGCGAGCTTTCTTTCGCCCATGCCCTTCAGCGGCGCGATGTTTTCTTCCCGCCGATCCATGTTCACCACATAAGTGTAGGCTTCGTTGCGTTTGCCCTCTCGATTGCAGCGACCCCTCGCCTGCACGATGGAGTCGATGCCGGTGAGGGAGCGCACCACCATGGCGAAGTCCGCATCCACTCCCGCCTCGATGAGCTGGGTGCTCACGACGCATATGGGATCGTCCGTCAAAAGCCTCGTCTTGATCTCGTCGATTCGCGCCAGGCGATCCGCCGCCGTTAAATTCGTGGTGAGGTAATACAGATCCTCCGCGTCCATGGCCTCCGCCAGTCGATCGTAAAGGCCGCGCACTGCCGCCTTCGTGTTTAGAATCACCAGCCGCGATTTTTCTTCTTTTGAAAGGACGAATGCCGCCACATCGTCGAGGGATTGCTCCTCGTCGATTTTTCCCAAAAGCGCCACCTTCGCCCGTTCAAAACTTTTCTTGTCTTCTTCGGCCACCGCGACCAACGCGGTGTTTTTTTGATTCTTATCGCCATAATCCAGGCGATGCTTCAAGCTCATGGATCCGTAGACGGGTTGGGTCGCCGTAGACAAAACCACGGTGGTGTTCATGACCGTCTTCATAAAATTCAGGGCCAGGTTCATCATGTAGAGCACATCCGTTGGCAAAGATTGCAGTTCATCTAAAACCACCACACCGTTGATAAAGGATTTAAAACGGGTGAGATTGGCGGACTTTCCTTTAAACAGGGTGTTGAAAAATTGCACCATGGTGGTGAGCACCACAGGCGATGTCCAATCGCCCAGTAAAAATTGACGCTGCACTGCCTTGATAGAATCCTGTTTTTCATCTTCCTCGCCTCGAGAGGTTTCCGCTTCCTCATCCTCCACCACATTGGAGTGATGTTCCAAGACCTGATCCTTGTGGCCCAAGGTCTTTTTCATGGTTTCGGCGTTTTGTTCCAGTACGGAAAGATAGGAGGTGATGTAGAAGAAACGCCGCTTTCTTCGATACTTCATTTGGTTCACGCCGTAGCGCAGAGAGAGCAGGGTCTTTCCCGCCCCGGTAGGCAGATCCAAAGTATAGATCCCGCCGCTATCCGCTTTGGAGCGGGCCAGTACGGCATCGGCAATTCTCGCCCGACCCCGCGCGATACCATCTTTCGGCGGACCATAGGCGGCGTAGGCGGCAAGGATGCGCGCCTCGAAATCCTCTACTAATGCCCGAAGGGCCGCCTCGTCCTCCTCTTCGATGACGGTATCGTAGGAATTAATCGTGTCTTTTATATCGGCGGATTTTAACATGCTCACCAACAGGCGCGCCAACATTCCCTGATAAAAACTCATGGCTTCGTCGATGTCGTCGGACGTACGCTCGGCCAAAGCATTTAACTTTTCCGCCACGTTTATGTACTCGTGAAACCCTTCCGCAAAAAGCTTTTTCAGATCGATGCCCTCACTTTTCCAATGGGCCTGAAACGCATCCAAGTCCTTTTCGCATTCCGGCGACAGCTTCTCCCTCTCCGCCCGCTCGAAAGAGGTGTAGACGTAGCGATTCTCCCGATTCTGCCGCACCATATCGTAGGGCCCATGGTGAGACATGATGGCATAGACCAAAAGATGGACGTAGTCGTTAAGAGCGATGAGCACATGAATGTCCTCGTTGATTTTCTCCACGATCGGCGCGAATGCTTCGTCCACATTCCCGCCTTCAAGGCCGCTATACACTTCATCTAAAAAGCACAAAGTCAAAAGGCCGCCGTAGGTGGAATGGTCCACGCGATCCTTTGAGTTGGTTCTGATTTTCTTCTGAAAGCTCGATTTTGCTTTTCCGCAATCATGAAGTAAGCCCACGTAAAAAAGCATGCTTTCCATGGCCACCTCTTTTCCCATGCGGCCGCACTGCGCTGCCGTATGGTACAGATGGTCGTGAAGGGTTTGTTTTCTCGATGTATCTTTTTGATCAATGTGGGCGTACAGGTCGTCGAACATAAAAGCCTCCTTTGTTTTTGTATTTAATATATACACAGAATAAAAGTGCACAAACATATATTCTTTTATTTTTCGACGATTTTCTCTTCAGTTCACAACTGTATTCTGCCATTAAAAGACCCCCAAAAGATTGGATTTCTCGGTCCAACTTTTGGGGGTCAGTACACCTACCTCGTTTTTTTATACAAGCGAGCTGATTACTCTTCTTCGCTCGTATTTTCGTTGCTCGTATTGTCGTTGCCCATATTTGCTTCGCTCGTATCTTCGCCCAAACCTTCGTCCATAAGGCCTGCGAAGTCGCCCACGCCGGCCATTTCCATCATAATCTTTTCGGGATCGGCAACTTTCCAGCTGTCGCCTTCTTTTTTCATGGCGATTTCCACGTCTTTCGTCTTATCTTCCATCTTCGATACGTCGATGCCGGCCATGATTTCTTCTTCCGACTTGCCTGCCAGCATGTCGTCCATGGATTGGGACAAGATGCTCATCATGTTTTTCGACGTAATGGCATAGACCAATTTGCCTTCTTCGGCGCCGTCTTTGATTTCGCCGGATTTAAATTCAAACTTGGCGCTCTTCATAATGTCTACGAACATCTTGTTCTCCGGCTTGTCCAGATCCTTCATAAATTCGTCGTCGTTTAAGCCCTCTTTGTCCTTTTCCAAGACGTATTTTTCCACGTCATCGACTTTCAAGTCTCTGATGGCGGTCATAAAACCTTCGGCGGCTTCCTTCGCCAGTTCCGTGTCGGATTTTTTGTTACAGGCGGGAAGGGCCACGAGAAGCATCAGTGCCATGGCGATCCACAGTAATTTCTTTTTCATATACGGCCTCCTTCTTTTTGTGCAAGGGAATTTTTCTTATTTATAAATTACCACGTCCCCTCGCTCGAAACATCGCCCAAAGGTGTGAGACGGCCGATTCTTTTTACAAATTTGCACAAAAAAAGAGCGCGGTTTCACCCGCACCCTTTGGGTTCAATAAAATTTACGCTTTGGCCAAGTCTTGTTGCTTGCTGCCTTCCTTCGAAACGATGTAGCCGTAAATCAATGCGGCGACGACGCCGATAATATTTGCGGCCATGTAGGGCAGGCGGAAGCCGATCTTGGCGCCGAAAATGTAGGCCATAATGATGTAGACATAGAACATACCCGGAATCAGGGAGACCAAGTAAGCTCTGCCGTGGCGTTTCAGGTAGATGGCGATCATGGCAAAGGCAAAGACTGCGATGGTTTGATTTGCCCATGCGAAGTATTGCCATAAGACATTGAAGCCGTTGGGGCTTAATTTCGCAAAGATCAAAATCACGAGGACGCCGGCGAAAATGGCCAAAGACAGACTCAGGCGATTCTTCATATCTTTTTGCGAAATATTCAAGTGGTCGGCGATCATCAAACGAGCGGAGCGAAGCGCCGTGTCGCCGGAAGTGATGGGAAGCACGATGATGCCGATGACGGCGATTAAACCGCCGACGGTACCCAGCATGTCGTTGGCCACGAGACCGATGACGGCAGGTTTACCGATTAAGCCGGCGTCGATGCCCTTGTTGTAAATACCCATGGCGGCGGCGGCCCAGATCATGGCGATGAAGCCTTCTAAGATCATCATATCGTAGAATACGAAGCGGCCTTCTTTTTCACTCTTTACGGAGCGACCGATCAAGGTCGCCTGAGTGGAGTGGAAGCCCGACACGATACCGCAGGCCACGGTAACGAAGAAGACGGGCAGAAGGTGGATGCCGTCGGGGTGAACACCGGCGATGTTGTTCATGGTCAGGTTATCCAAGGGATAGCCCTTGATGAAGAGGCCGAAGAAAATACCGATGGCGGAAAGCAATAAGATGCCGCCGAAAATCGGATAAACGCGGCCGATAATCTTGTCGATGGGAAACAGCGTCGCAATAATGTAGTAGGCGAAAATGCAGGCATAAACGATCCATACCACAGGATTCGATGCAATGGCTTCTTGATGGAGTACATTGGCGACGATTAAGTCCCCGGGGGTGTAAATAAATACGGCCCCGACCAATACCATCAGCAGAATGACGAACACATTGTACACGGAGTACACCTTGCCGCCTAAATTGCGCTTAATCAACGCCGGCATTTGCGCCCCGTCGGAGCGCAGGGAAATCATCCCGCTCATGTAATCGTGTACGGCACCGCCCAGTACGCAGCCGATGGGAATTAAAATAAATGCGATGGGTCCAAATAAAATCCCTTGGATCGGTCCTAAAATCGGGCCCGTACCGGCAATGTTCAACAACTCGATTAACGCGTTTTTCTTTTTGTCCATGGGGACGTAATCCACGCCGTCTTGGCTCTTAATGGCCGGCGTTTCTCTGTCGTCCGGTTGGAACACTTTCTCAGTAAAGCGGCCATAGGCGAACCCGCCGACGAGCAAAATCGCGAGGCCGATGAGAAATGTAGTCATAAATACCTCCTAAAATGAATTTCTAAGTAAAAGCCAATAAACAACAAAGACTCCTACTACTTACATCCTTATTATAACGCTGATTGTGAAAATTACAACATCCAACTGTGAAAAAAATAGGTAAATTCTCCGGCTTTTCGCTCATTTTTTCTGTTTTGTATAATATATTTATAATATATTCGTCTTTATCCCGAATCAACGTGTTCCATCGGATCGTGACTTTCTTGCGCAACAAAAAATCGACACCACAGCGTCGTGGCGTCGATCTTTCTTTTTAGCGATAGCTTACAGCGGCTAAGATATCGTCGTAAGCCCAGTGGCTCGGAGAGATATCCGTAAAGGGATTCTTCACATCCCCTGCCTTTTTAATGTTGAAGGTGCGATTGACCATGGCCACCGCTTCGGCGCGAGATACATCGGCCGCGGGGCGGAAGGTATTGTCTTCGTAGCCTTTAATGATGCCTTGAGCGTAAGCCTTGTCGATGGCTTCTTTCGCCCAATTTCCATTTGTATCCGTAAAGGGATTCGTTGCCGTATTGGCACGCATGAAATGGCTGAGCATGGTGGCAAATTCCGCGCGGGTAATGGGTTTGTCCGGCTTAAAGGAACCGTCGGGATACCCCTTCATGTAGCCGGCTTTCACGACGGCATTGATAACGGCATTGTACCAACCGTCGGCATCGGAGAAGGCGGGCTTGCTGCTGTCCGTCAAGGGCAGGCGTTGCAATTTCGCCAAAATGGAAGCCGCTTCGGCGCGGGTCATGGACTTGCCGGGACGGAAGGTGCCGTCGGGATAACCGTTGATGTAGCCGGTGATGGTTGCGGTACTCGGTTTTTCTTGTGCCTTCTTTTCTTCGGCTTTCTTGTCTCCCGGGATCACGGGCGTCACGATATAGCCGTCTCCGCTTTTTGCCTTGACAACGGCTGTTACGGCATTCGGGTTCTTATTTTTTTCAGTTTGTACGACGGTGATTTTGTCTTTGGCATATAATGTAATGCCCTTAGGTACTTCCACGGACCATTTGCCGTTTGTTCCTACGGTGGTCTTGACGGGAGTCTTTACACCGGGGAAAGTGACTTCGATGGTGGCATCGGCAATGCCTTTTCCCGTCACTTTCTTGTCCCCGGCGACAATCTTGTCGACTTCAGGGGCTTTGGACATAGGTAATCTTGCTTCGGCGGTAAATATATTGTTTTTATCGCTGACGATGTGATTTTCAGGGAACCATGTGGGGCCTACATCTGCCGTGGCATTGATTAAGTTGAAAATCGTTTGTTTTGCTGTAGGATTTACATAGCTGTCGAGATCCGTACCCGGTTTTACTTTATAACTTCCGTATTCTGCCGGTTGATCTTTCTTTCCTTCCAATTCCACTGCACCATTCTTCGCTTTTACACCTTCACCGAGAAGGAATTTTACGAGTACGGCATCGGCCGGCGCTTTGTCATTGGTGGCCGCCGTCATATGGTTGGAGACGTAAAGAACTTGGTCCTTGATTTCCAGGGATGTTCCGTCGTCGAAGGCGACGTTCAGATTTCCTGTAGCACCCTTCGATAAATTATCGTTTTCCGAATTTCTGTTGCTTTTGTCGGTAACGACGGTGCCTGCTTCATCTAAAATCTTTTGCAAGTCGGCATTTGCTTCTTTTAAGGCGACGCCTTTCTTCCAGTCGATTGTATCGCCGACCCAAGCTTTAATGTCTTTTGCTTCCAACTTGTCTTCCAAGAGAACGGATTTTGCTTCCGCGCCGCTGACCTTGTAGGTGAGAGTGACGGCATTTTCGCAGCCCGGTTGTTGAACGGTGAGTTTTAACTCCACGGATTTACCGATAAAGTCGGCTAATTTCCCCGTATTTCCTTCTTTTTGGACGGCACCTAAAATATCGGAACCGAAGATTAATTTAAAATTCTGTTGAACTTGAACCTTGTCATTGCCCAAAGCTTTGGCGATTTCTTTTAAGTCCCGTTCAGGTTGTTTACCCACTTGAACCTTGGTCAAATAGTGATTTTCGTAAAGATCCGTCAAACCGGCGATCAAGCCCGTGCCGGAAATGTTCTTTGCCCCTTGATTCTTATCGAGAATGGCTACTTTTACGGTCTTCGTGGCCGGATCGAATTTTCCGACGTAAACGCCTTCTTTACTTCCGACACTTCCAAAAAGCCGGTTGGCGGCTTCTTCAAATTGTGCCGCTAATTCCTCTTTCGTCTTACATTCATCTACCCCCCCGGGCAAAAATCGGGGCTACGGGTAGAGTGCTGAACAACATGGCGAAGGCCAAAACCATGGCCAATAGTCGCTTACGCATATTTGCACGCTCCTTTAATACTGAGCCGTAAGATCACACAAACGATGGCCGGCTCCTCGCCAATCGTTTGCCTCTTCACTGAAAAAACCGCTGCTCGAAAGATGAAATCCCCCGTTGCATTTACACGCGTCGCAGTCTGTTTTTATTATACCATTCTCTCATCTGCGCAGAAAGCATTCACTTAAATTTCTCTTGCCTAAATTCCCGCCCATAAGGGAAGAACGCATTGCTTCCCCGGAGCGATCCTGCTGCATTTTCCGCAACAAAAAAAGACCGCACCCGCGGTCTTTAATGCAAGAGAACCAATTCCTCGCCTCCGTCCAGTTCCATGCGCCAGGCCACGGTGGCGTAGCCCCTCGTGCCGTGGGAGAGGTTTTCCACGGTGCCCTGTTCTTCGGGATTGAAGTAGTAGCAGGGGTCGATTTTTTTGATGGTTCTGCCCTTTAGGCTTTCGTGGGACAGAAGGCGCAAAAGGGATTGGGTGGCCATGGGCAAAGGCTCCCGCTCGGCGGTTTCGTCGAGGACGTCGATCCAGAGCCGGTCCATGCGCACCACTTTGTCTCCCACCAGGTCGATTTCCGTGTAGGCGGATTCCACGTAGTTGTTTTTGTAGGTCTTCGTAAACATGAGCTTTCTGCGATTGCCTGTGGTTTCGCTGTAAAAAAGGGCGATGTCGTCGGTGGGAAAGCCCCGCTCCGCCAGAAAGTCCAGGGCTTTTTTCTCCGCTTCTTTTTCGTTTAAAAAGGCGTTGGATGCGGCATCGGCTTCGTAGATCAGGCGTCGTTCGTCCAACACTTTCAGCTGCCCCCGGGATGTGCGAAGCAACAAACGCTGATCGTCGTCTTCCGCAACGCGGCCTTTTCCCCGGAAGAAGCGCTGATTTAAATTGTCCGTCGTGTCCGTTTCGTAGGCCACATTCAATATGGGCAGGGCGGATCCGTCTTTGGGAATCTCCGCTTCCAGGGCGATGCCCGCATCGTTCAAAAGCTCCTTCGTCTCCCGATGAAAGGCGGCGGCATTTTCCGCCGGGGCTACGCGCATGCGGTCCGCGTAGAGGACGCCGGCGAGAAAAAGGTCGGTGATGAGGAGGGCGACGATGAGGACGGTTTTTGCTTTTTCCCAATTCATGATCGATCACCGCCTACATAGGCCCCGCTCAGGGCGTCGAAAAGATACACCCGCTCGCCGTAGAGGACGTAGTAGCCGGGCACGAGGGCCTTTTTTTCTTCTCGTCCGTCGTCTAAATAACAGAGGCTTACCCGCCTTAGGGGCTTGAGCAATTGATCGTAGCCGTCTTCCTTCGCTCCGAAGATCTCCGGATGCATGGCCACCACGTCGGCGAAGGCCATGCCTTCGACCAAGGTGTTTGCGCTTTCTTCTTCGGCTTTGTTGCGGTAGAGATAGGTCATGCGCTTCACCTGATTGTTGAAAAGTTCCACCACGATGGCGTCGATCTTTTCGCCTTTTACGGGAAAGACGGGCAGGCCTTTTTCCGAATGGTTCATGACGACGCGGTAGCCCCGCCCGCCGTTGGCGATGATGGGCTCCAGCTTTTCCAAATACACGTCGTCGATGGTGCCGGTGTTTTTCGCCACAAATTCAAAGGCCCGCTCCACGGCGCCGGCGGGATCCATAACTTCCTTGGCCGCTTCCGTCTGGTCTTTGTAGTCCAGAAGGCCGTTGTTGTACAGGCGCACGGTGCGCTGGCCCCAGACGTAGAGGGTGGAATCTTCTTCGCCGATTTCGTGAAGGTCGTCGATGCCGGCCTTTAAGAGGCGGCGAAGGAGGTCGTTTTTGTAGGCACTTTTCATATTGGTCAGGTCGTTTTCATAGACCACGTCGCCTTCAAAGACGGGCTTTTCGTCGGAAATATACACGGCCCGCTGAATGCCGTAGCGCTCCCACAGGGAGCTGTAGGAGGGGTTGTCTTCCCTCTCCAGGGAGCGAATGTACTTGTTAATGTCCGAAAGGTTCACGGCGAAATCGGGCTTCATGGCGCCTTCTTCCGTTTCGAAGATCACGCCTTCGGATTCGGAAAAGTAGATGGCGGCGATCTCGCCCTTCAGGTCGTGAAGATTGTACACGTCTTTAAAGAGGTCGGAATAGGTGCCCTTGGCCACTTCAAAAACCACCGAGGGCTTGTCGTGGCATTTTAAATAATCCTTGTAGGCCATTTTCTCCCACTGCACCTTTTCTTTGCCGTCGAAATTTTGCTTTAAGATGTTGCGGTAAAAAGGCCAGAGGTTTTTCAGCTGCACGGTCTTCGTGTGGGCGCCGTCGCCGAAGTTCACCACCATGGCCGCGGGCATCATGCGCCCGATGACGGCATCGGTAAATTTCGTGTCCGCCACGGCGATGAGTTTGTTGCCCGTCGGCGGCGGAGCCAGCCAAATTTGCCGGGCGAGAACCAGGGTGAGCACCAAGAGGGCGGCGAGAATGACGGTTTTTATTCGCTCTTTCATGCTTCCTCCTGATCCATGGGAAAGCTCAACAACACTTCCGTGCCCACATTCAGCTCGCTCTTAATGCGAATGCGCCCGCCCATGTTTTCCATAATGTCCTTGGCGATGGAAAGGCCCAGGCCGCTCCCGCCCATGGCGCGGCTCCTGCCCTTTTCCACGCGGTAAAAGCGTTCGTAGATGCGCTCCAAATCCCTGCGGGATATGCCGATGCCGTTGTCCTTGATCTGGATGTGCACGCGGGAGCCGTAGTTTCTGCCGATGACCTCGATTTTTCCCGCGTAGGTGGTGTACTTAAAGGCATTGGTCAAAATATTGGTAATGACCTGATAAGCCCCGTGCTTGTCCGCCAAAAAGGGGCGAATGTCCACGGGAATATCCAAATACACCTTGTGGTGGCGCTCCTTGATCATGGGCTGCAACGATTCCAAAATGGCCGTCACCACCTCGTAGGCGTCCATGGACACGGGTTCCCAATTGGTGCGCTTGGCGTCCATATTGGAAAGCTGCAAGAGATCCGTGACCAGGTGGGTCATGCGGTCGCTTTCCCGGTCGATAATGCCTAAAAACCGCAGTTGGGCATCGCGATTTAAGGACGCCTTCATCAGGGTTTCCGTGTAGGATTTAATGGTGGTAATGGGCGTCTTCAGCTCGTGGCCCACATTGGCCACGAAATCTTTTCTCAGCACGTCCAAATTGTGCTCTTCCGTAATGTCCTGCAAGACGGCGATGATCCCCTGGGGCTGCTTGCTCTCCCCTTTGTAGGGGGCGTAGCGAATGTTGTAGAATTTGTTTTTGATTTCGATTTGGCTGAGCCCGGTTAAGGAGCCTACGTCGTAGTAATTGATCTTCTCAATGTTCAGCCGCTTCATGTCGAAGGCCTCGCCCACGGCGTCGTCGGCGAGATCCAGAATCTCTTTGGCCACGGGATTCATGTGAACCAACCGCCCCATGGAATCCACGGCGATAATCCCCTCGGACATGTAGCGGAACATGGTGTCCAGCTTGGACCGTTCGGAATCCATGCGGGAGATGGTCTCTTCCAGTTCCGTGGTGAGGTAATTAAACATGCTCCCCAAGCGGCCGATTTCGTCGTTGCTCTTGACTTCGACCTTTTGATTGAAATTCCCCTCGGCCATTTCCCGCGCCTGACGGGTCACGTCCCGAATAGGCAAGGTGATGGAGCGGGCCAAAATATAGGCGAGAATGGTGGTAATGCCCATGGCCACCACCATGGCGTAGGTCATAATGACCCGGGCGTCGTCCACCACGCCGTAGAGGCCGCTTAAATCCGACACCATGTAAAATAAGCCCATGACGCTGCCGTCTTTTGCAAAGACCGGCATGGTGTAATGGGCGTAGCGTACCTTGGTCTTGGCGTCTTCGCGAATCACCGAAGAGCCTTCGCCGCGAAAGCCGTCTAAGATCAGCTTCGGCGACAGATCGGAATCCCCCAGGGCGTTTTTCCCCGCCAAAAGGTTCCCGGAATTGTTGGTGGTGGCGACGATTCGAGGCACACGACCCGGGCCGATGACATAAATGGCCTCGTCGCTACCGATGCGCCAGGCGTCCAGGGTGTTTTGAATGCGGCTGTGCACCTCGTCCCAAGGCGTCTCCGTCAAATAGGGCGATGAATTGGCCATGGAACTTAAGGTCTGCTCCATGTCCGTCCGTACTTTCTCCAGCTGCGCGTCTTCCAGTCGGTTGACGATAAAGGCGCCGATAATGGCCATGACCACCAACACGAGGAGGACGTAGATAAATATAAATCGCCACTTGATGCTGGAATAATGCTTATCCTCCAAAGTAATAGCCCACTCCTCGCTTCGTTAAAATGTAGCGGAATTCTTCCCCCGGATCTTCGATTTTTTCACGCAAACGGCGCACCGTCACATCCACGGTGCGAATGTCGCCGTAGTATTCGTAGCCCCACACCTCTTCGAGAAGGGTTTCGCGGCTGAACACCGTGCCCGGCGATTGGGCCAAATACTTCAAAAGCTCGAACTCCCGCAGAGTCAGATCGATCACCTTGCCCCGCTTCGTCACTTCGTACTTCACGGGATCGATGTTCAGATCCGCCTCTTCGATGACCTCGTCGGGCAAATAGCCTTCGTTTTCGAAATCCTGGCGGCGGAAGTTCGCCTTCACGCGGGCGATTAATTCCCCCATGCTGAAAGGCTTCACCACGTAATCGTCGGCGCCGAGCTCCAGGCCGCGAATGCGGTCGCCTTCGGAATCCTTCGCCGTGAGCATAATCACCGGCACGCGGCTCTTCTTGCGAATCTCCCGCAGAGTTTCAAAGCCGTCCATGCGCGGCATCATGACATCCAAAAGCACCAAGTCCGGCGCCCAGCTGTCGAAGGTTTCCAAACAGGCCACGCCGTCTTTTGCCATAGCGGTTTCGTAGCCTTCGTTGGATAAATTGTATGCAATAATTTCGGCAATGGCCGATTCGTCTTCTGTAATTAAAATTTTCATAGGATCGCCTCCTCCCTCGATTATATCATAGGTAAAATCGGTTATAATCAAGAGGAGCCATCAGCCCTGAAGGTTTCGGGAAAGTTCCATCATTTTTTCATAAAGCGCGCGCACCTCAGGCCCATAGGGCGCCGCCTTCTCTTCCAATCGGGCGAGAAGGGCCGCTTCCCGCGCAGGATCGTAGACCCCACGTCCGATCTTTTTCTTCTCCTCGCCCATGGCCCGGGACAAATCGAAGCGGGCCTTTAAAAGATCCACCAATTCGTCGTCCACGACGTCGATTTTCTTGCGAATAGATTCTATTGACATAATTCCTCCGGAGGTTACATGATTCACATAATTTATCACGGTTACTTTTCCTTCGCCATCCACAAAGTGGTGCAGGATCTCGTTTCAAAGGGCACCGATGTGTTGGCCAAGCCCCACACGGACTACGTCCTCGTGGCGGAAAAAGAGGGCATCCTCGCCCGGGACATGAAGGGCGATCCCACCCCGGACGCCATCTTGTTTTTCGACAAAGACGCGCGCCTGGCACGGGCCCTGGAAAAAACCTGCCCCCTCTTTAATCCGGCGGATGCCATCGCCTTGGCCGACGACAAAATTTCCACCTATGAAGCCCTAGCTCCCTTACTTCCCATGATCGACACCATCCCCGCCCCCTTCCATTACCGGGCACAGGTGCCGAAGGACGAATTTCTCGATTATGTGGAGGCACGCTTCGGCTACCCCATGGTCATCAAAGCCGCCAAAGGCTCCTTCGGCGAGCAGGTGTACCTGGCGAAAAATCAGGGCGAAGCCAAGGAGATCGCGGAAAAAATCGGGGCGGCGGATTTTCTCTTTCAACCTTTTATCGCCGAGTCCGCCGGCGTGGACAAGCGAGTGCTCGTCATCGGCGATGAAATCGTCGGCGCCATCGAGCGCAGAAACGACGACGACTTCCGCGCCAACATCGCCGCGGGATCCACGGCCCGGCCCATCCGCCTCACCGAAAAAGAAAAAGCCCTGGCCCTCACCACCCACAAAAAAGCCGGCCTCGCCTTCTCCGGCATCGACCTCATCGACTCCCACGACGGCCCCCTTTTGGTGGAAATCAATTCCAATATGAGCTACCTGGGCTTTCAAGAAGCCACAGGCATCGACGTGTCGAAGAAAATCCTGGACTATGTCGAGGCGCGGATCCGATAAATTCAGTGTAGCACGTTTCTGATAGGGGGACAATCGGTGGGGAAACCTCCGAAGGGGCAGCACATCGCTAAAACCATCATCCCATGCAAATAAGCCACGCCAAAAAGAAACATCCTCTGCATTTGCAAAGGATGTCAGACTGCAGGCAAGCTCCGAATACATCTCGGGGTTTGTCTCTTTTTTTCTTATGGAAAAAATTTTCGGCATTCATTATTAGAAAATGGAATAGACTCATTCGCTTTCATTTGCATGTTCCTCAAAATATATGCCAGAGTGTTCCGGTCTTTTATTTCATCACCTTCTCCAACAGGGACTTGTAGCTGTCGACAACGTCATATACCACATTCCCATCGGAGATGGCTTTAAAGTGTTCTCTCGCGCAGTGAATCTTAGAATCCTCAATCAAGCGCAGCTGCATTGAGCTCATGGAGCCTTTCGTCTCCGCTACGAAGTAGATGTGTTTTACCTTGCCCTCATAGAACGCAATCGCCCAGTCCGGATTGTAATGGCCGACCGGCGTGGAAATATAGAATCCATCCGGCAGCTTCACATAAACCGCGACATCCGTGTCCGTATCAAGGACTGTAGCAAAGTTGCGTTCATTCGACGAATCGTAAACAATGTGATCGTACAAGTGCTTCTTGGCCTTCATCGCATTTACGCCCAACTTGCCCTTGATGGTAGGATCGGTGAAAACATCCATACCATAATGCTCTTCCAGCACATCGTAGGTAATATGCTCGATGATTGCCGTGGCTTTCTCGTCGTTGATCAGCGCAGCAGCCTTGACGATGAATTCCTCCGGATTGTCCTTAAACTGGTCAAACACGTATGGCTGTATGCCCTGAAGGATAGCAATAACTGCTTTACGGGTAAGACCGGTCTCATCCACCAGCTTTCCGATGAGATCATATTTTACATTTGAGTTTGCCGTGATGGTCACACCATAGCTGGCAGACTCTGCCTTTGCGAAGGAAGCTCCGGAGAGCAGCTCCTCCTTCGATTTGATGGTATCCATTGCGCCGGATTCAACCCGGAAGTAAATCTTTGAAACACGCAGCTTGGCATCGAGGGAGGCAATAGATTTCCTGATAAGCTCATCGGTATCAAAGTCAACCACATAAACAGACTTGGCATTGATCTTTGACCACAGCGCTTTAAACTCCGGCATCGCCAACTTGTCCTCATCCACCTGAAGCTCGACGTTATTGCTGCGGGCATTTTCAGGCTGCATGCTGCGGGCATCGTAAATGGAATCGACAATCTCAATCACCGAGGCAGCGGAATCAGCCACTTCCTCTGCGACCTTGATTTCTCCGTTTGCTTTATCCTCGTAATATTTATCAGTCAGAACGCCCTTACGGTCGATATAACCGTTCACGATCATGTCGTAGTGGATTGCGGAAGCCGTATCCTGATCGATAACCTGCTCATTACCCTTGTCGTCCTTGATAACCTTGCCGACGAATAAGTCAACCGTAACTGCACGCGGTCTGTCAGCGACGGCATCAGCCATTTCGGTTTGCAGTCCTTTAGCAAAGGAATCGTAGCTCTCACTGGCGATAACCGTCAGGACATTCACATTATGAACATCGTTTCCGAGCGCATTGGTATCCATACGCTCACCGTCCTGGTTAACACAAAGACGCAGACCACGGCCCACTTCCTGACGCTTGCGGACATCACTTGAGGACTGCTTCAGCGTGCAGATCTGAAATACATTGGGATTATCCCAACCTTCACGAAGTGCGGAATGAGAAAATATAAATCTAACCGGAGACTTCTTTGGATTTCTATCAAGAAGAAGCTCTTTGTTTTTCATAATAAGGTCGTAGGCATCAACGTCATTTGACATCTTTTCTTTGGTATTTTCCCTCTTTTCATTGGCCTTACTATCTATTAATTTTCCTTTTTTATCGATTGAAAAGTAACCGGCATGGGTTTTTTCTGCCGGAATTTCAGAAAGATAGTTTATATATTCATCTTCCCCCATTCCTTTTTGAAGATGCTCTACTACATCTCTATATTCTTCTTCAAACATATCCGCATAAGAACCATTCATAGGCTGACCGGCTGCATCATACTGTTTGTATTTGGCAACCTCATCAATGAAAAACAGCGAAAGAACTTTGATGCCCTTATAGAAGAGCTGACGTTCTCTTTGGATATGTGACAGGATTGTCTCTCTGATCTGAATGCGACGGAGCTGGTCTTCATCGACCGCGCCAATCACGTCACCGGCATAAATCTTGATGCCGTTCAGGAATTCCACGGAGTTGTCCCTGCCATCGATCTGATTGACCACAAAGCCGGTTTTGTATTCTTCCAGCCCGCCGGAATAGTCGTAGAGATTGTCTCCGATTCTCACGACGCGGCTCTTTTTCTTCGGTGTACCGCCGGCCATCTTGACCTCAAACTGCAGCGTAGCAGTAGGATCACCCTTGGAAAGATTCAAGCCTTCCAGATAGAGATAGCTGTCCGTGGCCGTGCTTCCGGACTCGGTGATACCCTTCACGGCGATCTTCTTAACCAGACGCTTGTTGTATGCTTCCATTGCATCTAAACGGTAAATCATATTATAAATACTATCTGACTTGTGCGTTGCAGAATAACGAAGCGTCATTAAAGGATTAAACTGCTTTAAATTTTCTTTTGTTTTCTTACCTTCTACAGATTGCGGCTCGTCAATGATTAGGATAGGATTCGTTTTCGCAATAACGTCAATCGGTCTGCGCGAGCGAAACTCATCCAGCTTCATGTAAATCCTTCTGGCATCTTTGCCTCTTGCGTTAAATGCCTGCGAATTGATGATCATAACGTTAATCGAGCTGTCCGATGCAAAGCGATCAATTTCCGTCAATTGCGAGGAGTTGTAAATAAAGAAGCGGATTTTCTTTCCATATTCCTCTGCGAAGTGCTCCTGCGTCGTCTGGAAGGACTTATACACGCCCTCACGGATGGCGATGCTCGGAACCACAACGATGAACTTACTCCAGCCATAGGCGCGGTTCAGCTCATACATGGTCTTGATATAGGTATAGGTCTTGCCGACACCGGTCTCCATTTCGATGGTGAGATTGAAGCCCTCGCTACGGCCTTCAAGCTTTGTAGAAGGCTTAATCTGATTTGTTCGCTGTATTTTCTGTATATGTTCCAGAATCAGCCGGTCGGAAAGCTCCGGCACGATCTTTTGATTACTCCATCCGGTAAAATCTACATCATCGGTCACCGACTGCTGGTAATTACCTGAACCTCGATCCATCATATAAGATGGCCTTAAATAAGGCTGACCGGCAAATACCTCCACGACCGCCTTGGCAGCATCGGCTTGGAATTTTTGATGCTTGTATTGTATCCTCATGCGGATGCCACCTCCTTAAATTACTTTTACTCTTGTATCCGGTGCCAGCATTTTGAAAATCTCACCGACATTAATCTTTGAAGGGCTATTAGCAAAACTGCTATCACGGAAAACAGCTCGAAGCGGCTGACGATTGGCGATTTCCTTAACCACTGCATCAGGAATATTTTCATCAAAGCAGGCTATCAAATCGCCGTCATTGTATGTGTGTACTGTACAACCGTTGATAACCTCGGAAGTGTACGGCATAGAGAGAGGCAGACCCCACTCAAGCAGACAACCAAACAGCAAATCAAGGTCTGTACGATCCGACTTTACATTGGATTCCAGCATGGAGAGCATGTCTTGACGGTACTCTCCGGCAGAATAATACACATCGTTCATATTACTTTCATCAAGCTTAAAAACGCGGAAACCTATATCCAGTCCCTGACTTGTCAGCTGCTGTTCTTCTATTATTTTCTTTCCTGCTCGACGAATACGTTCTTTTGCTATATCACTAATTGTATGGTAGCCTGCCTTAAATGCGGCGCTGCTTTCAGAGCAGGGTTCTGTAACTTGGACAAGTATATATTTGCGTGTTCCACCGTTTCGAGAATTAAAATCCATAACTGCATGCGCAGTGGTGCCAGAGCCAGCAAAGAAATCCATTATAATGGAGTTCTTATCTGTAACAAGCTGAAGCATCGCCTCAATCAATTCATGAGGCTTAGGTGTATCAAACACTTGAACACCATCGAATAAATCCTTAATTACCGCAGCAGCTTGTCGAGTTGTACCAAATCGCTGTCCCTCCCACAGATTTTCTGGTGTCCGTCCCGGTTGATCACATAAATAAATCTTGCGAATTATGCCGCTATAGTCATCTTTAAATTTAATCTCCCCAGTTGCTATTTTCTCCTTTATAGACTCCTCTGACCATCTCCATCCATTTGCAGGAGCTTTAATTACATTCCCGTTTGGTGCGATAATATCAAAACACAAAGTACGTCTATAATTTGGAGATCGAACATCTCCACTTCTCCATGCGCCTTTAGGATCATTATCGGGATTGCTGTAATTTTTGTTATCCTCATCTGTCCTTTCAAAATAGAATCTGGCAACTGATGGTTTATTCATAGCATAGACCAATGTGTGATTATACTGACGAGAGAAGTACAATTCGTCATTCTTGCTCTGCTGTGTGTGCTTCCAGACAATATTGGCAATAAAATTAGATGACCCAAAGATTTCCTCACATATTTTCTTTAAATTTTCCAATTCATTATCATCGATACTTATGAATATTACTCCATCTTCAGTAAGTAGATTTCTCGCAAGAAGTAAACGAGAATAAATCATACTGCACCAGTCAGAATGATATTTTCCTGCTGCTTCACTATTCTCCCTGCCATAATTAACATTCCCATCCTCGTCAAAATAACCTGTTCCCCCGTTATAATCCTCGTTATCCATAATAAATGAATCTGGGTAAACAAAGTCTTGTCCTGTATTGTACGGTGGATCAATGTAAATCATTTTTACTTTACCAAGATAACTCTCTTGCAAAAGTTTTAGGATTTCCAAATTGTCTCCTTCTATAAATAAATTCTCAGTATCGTTCCAATGAACACTTTCTTCAGGGCACGGACGCAGCGTCTTGCGGATAGGCTTGTTAGCCTCCACAATAGCCGCCTTCTTACCTACCCAAGTAAATTCATAGGCCTCGTCGCCCTCCAGCACATCACCGGATAGCATCTGGCGGAGCAACTCAAAGTTGATAGCCCTCTTCAGCTTGCCGTTTTCATCAACGGTTTCTGTAATGCAATTTGGGAAAAGTTCAGCAATCTTGTCTATGTTCTGAGTCGTTATATTAGGCGACTCCATTTTCGTCTTTTCCATTCGTTTCCTCCTTATATGACCTTGACACGGGTATCCGGTGCCAGCATTTTGAAAATCTCACCCACATTAATCTTTGCAGGGCTTCCATTGAAGCTGCTATCTCGGAATACTGCACGCAGTGGCTGATGTTTGGCGATTTCCTTGATAACCGAATCCGGAAAGTTTTCGTCAAAGCAGGCAATCAAGTCACCCTCATTGTATGTATGAACGGTGCAGCCGCTGATAACCTCGGAGGTATAAGGCATGGAGAGAGGCAGACCCCACTCAAGCAGACAGCCGAACAGCAAATCAAGATCGGTACGGTCTTCCTTGATGTTGGATTCAAGCATGGCAAGCATACCCTGGTCATAGTCGGCAGGAGCATAGTAGACATCTTTCATGTTGCTGTCATCCAACTTGAAAACGCGGAAGCCACCGTCAAAAGTAGCAGTAGGGTTTTCTACTGCGATTTTCTTAGCTGCACGGCGGATTCGCTCTTTACCGATTTCGCAAATCGTGTGCTTTTTATTGATGGAATCAAGAAACTTAATCGCATTTTTGAGTGTCTTTTTAGCACGACTATCTGCGCTCTCAAGTGAAGCATCAAGATTTTCGGGAAGCTGCACCATGATAAAATTTGCGGCAATATCCCGATTTACAGAGTATCTTAAAACAGCCTCTGCAGTAGTGGCACTTCCAGAAAAGAAGTCCATAATAGTATCTCCATCTTCTATGAGAAAACTAATAAGTCTTTCAAGAATCATTGGTGATTTTGGATTTTGGAAAATATCTCGTGCCATAAGTGCTTCAAATTGCTTTGTAGATGCACGTCCGTCCTCATATATTACTGAGCGCAAAACATCTTTTGCATTTTCTAACCTTTTTTTAGGTTTAATCAGCGTAGTTTCGTCAGCACCAAACATCACTTCATCATTTGCAATCATTTCTCTCATGGTAGCTTCAGCAAAACGGAAGCCTTTATCGGGAATCTTACAAGGCTTTTTTGTTATTGGATGAATAACCTCATAGCGATAACCGCCAAATACAGTATTTGCTATATCACCGTCATGAAACACACCTTTTGAATCAACATTGTCGTAATGTGTTACTCCCTGAAGAGCATCTGCATTTTTCTTAATCCAAGTCCGTAACTCAGGTTGAATTGCTTCTGGAATATTTCCGTACTTCTTTAACAATTCCTGATACTTATCTTGTATCATTTGTGCTTTCTCGCTCGGGGCGGACCATGGTTCCAATGTGGATTTATTCTTTGCATAGCACAGCACATACTCATGCTCCGTATTAATTTGACGAGGATTATTATCCGTTGCAGTTTGAAGGATTAAGCATCCTACAAAATTTATCGAACTAAATACTTCATCGCAAATCATTCTTAATGTATTTTCTTCTCTGTCATCAATTGAGATGAACATTACTCCATTATCTACAAGAAGATTTCGAGCAAGCATCAATCTGGAATAAATCATGCCACACCAATCAGAATGGAAACGACCATTAGAATCAGTATTCCTAAACAGTCGATTTTTATCTTCATCAAATACTCCTGATTGTTCTTCGTATTCATCAGAAGATGTGCGGAAATTATCTCGGTATATAAAATCACTACCAGTGTTGTACGGCGGGTCGATATAAATCATCTTAACCTTACCGAGGTAGCTTTCCTGCAACAACTTGAGAACTTCCAGGTTGTCACCCTCGATATAGAGGTTCTCGGTTGTATCCCAATTCACACTTTCTTCCTTACACGGACGCAGTGTCTTACGGATAGGCTTATTAGCCTCGACGATGGCCGCCTTCTTACCAACCCACGTAAACTCATAGGCTTCATCACCATCTATGACGGAATCAGAAAGCATCTGGCGGAGCATATCAAAGTTCACAGCTTTCTTATAAACTTTGTGATCAGGCGTGCTGTGCTCTTCGTCTAAAGCCTCTGTGATGCAGTTTGGAAACAGAGCCGCAATTTTGTCTATATTCTGAGCGGTCATATCAATCGACTCCATCCTCATATTTTCCATATTAATCTTCTCCTTCCTCTGCTGAACC
>QWCE01000584.1_pt1 | contig 67819 bp, 59 predicted proteins | sample 1972531 | NCBI WGS metagenome assembly QWCE01 (sample SAMN09866716, study PRJNA288562) | Human gut metagenome isolate term4_stool, whole genome shotgun sequencing...
TTTACTACTTTCATTTTGAATTCTGTGCTATATTTTGCCATTAAAAAACTGACCTCCGTTAGTTAGTTTTTAGGTCTAACTTTTGGGGGTCAGTTCAATATTCAGAGCTTTTTCTATTTTATAAAATCACAAAGATTAACAAAAACTGGCAAGCCATTTTCATAAGCTATGCTTACTTCTCCTTGGATTAGTGGATAAGTATAGGCTATCATTTTTTCTTCAAGCAAATTTCTATCATCTAGCCATTCTTGAGGGATTTTTCTTTCCTTGTTGGCAATTTCTTCGCTTGCTACAAAAGAGTAATTTATCTTATAATCGTTAGATTCTTCTCTTTTTATTATAGGTAGAAGATTTGTTTTATCTTTTGAAACACTTGCAGCTCTAAACCCAAGTTGGTAGGCCTCAAGAGAATCGGTTTTGCTAATGATACTGTTAGTTCTTTGGCAAATATTTAGCTCGACATTACGAGATTTAATATTAAGCCTATCTCTAACTATATCAGCAAGTCTATTGGCAACACCTGCTATAACCTTGTGGGAAAAACCATCTGCTGTATTTGAAATGCTTTCTTTTAGAAGAATTTTATCCCTATCCATAAAACCTTCCGCAACTGCAACGATCAAATTGCTTTCTTCTTTCAAGGAAATTTTAATATCATCGAGAACTTCATCAATGGACTTATCATCTTCTGGCAAATACAAGAGATTTACAACTTTTCTATCCCTTTTATAATTAGAAAGCAAAGAAGATCCTGCAAGCCAACCGGCATTTCTTCCCATAATCTCAACAAAAGTTACAGATTTTAGCTGGTAAACATCGACATCAAGACGCATTTGGCTTATAGTTTGGTTGATAAACTTAGCAGCAGAAGCAAAACCAGGAGAATGATCCATTTGGCAAAGGTCGTTGTCTATAGTTTTTGGACAACCAACTATATTAATGCTAGAAATAGAATTTTCCCTCATATAGGAATTTAGCTTAGAAACCGTATCCATGGAATCGTTTCCACCTATGTAAACAAAAGAACTTATATCGTATTCTTCCAAACGGTCAAAAATCTTCTTATAAACTTCATCATTAAAATCATCAGATAATTTAAACCTACAAGAACCCAAAATAGAAGAAGGCCTTGCCATAAGCTTATCTTTGATGTTGTTTTTTATAAACTTATCCTTATCGACACTTACAATTTCGCCTTTGATAAGACCCTCAATACCAAAACGGCTTAAATAAATATTATCAAATTCCTCCAAAATACCAGCATCAATAACTCCGCAAAGGCTTGAATTGATAACGCTAGTAGGACCACCAGATTGAGCAACAATTAAATTCATCTTTCCTCCTAAGAATTTATTAATAAATCTCACTAATAATATACAAAAATGAGAGATGATTGCAAATAAAATACAAAGATTTCGATTTATTATTGCAAGGGATTTTTACAAAAGATCAAAATCAAAAATAAATCCTTTTATAGGTCTTTAGTCAAGATGTATCAAAGTAAGATTTGTGATTGTGTTTTATTAAATATTATTTCATCAATTCTCTTTTAAATATTGAGTGGTTAAATAGTGGTCTAGTAGGAAAGAGCCTTATTAGCAATAGATTTTGACAGATAAACTGTAGTCGAAAAACCTCACAATTTAAGCTTTGAAATTGTAAAATTAATAAATTTACATGGATTATCTTCCAAAAAATTTTCTAATGATTGGGAAATTATAATATTGCAAAATATATTGCCAGTAACAATATTATCTGATATAATAGTTATAAATAAAACTTTGTCTCAATAAAATGTTATGACGAATTTTATCATTATTTATTACTTTAAATAAAATTAAAAAATAATTTGAACAAACTAATTAAAAACTTTAATTTTTACTGATAATAAATTAAAAACTTTACGCAAAAGACTATAGCAAATTATCAAGAAAGGAGGAGATTGATAAAAAATGAGAGGATTAAAGAAAATCCTGTCATCGTCTTTAGCTTTATTTATTGTTTTAGCTAATATTGCACCTGCTTTTGCATCAGATATAAACCAGCAAATATTAGAAGAAACTTATATTCAAATACCAGAAGAGCTTAAAGAAGAAACGCAAGAAAAAGCTCGAAATCCTGGAGATGAAAATCAAAGCATAGAAGAAAACCAAGTCATTCCAACCGAAGAAGAAAATCCAGAAGAAGAAAACTTAGATGCCCAAAACGAGGAGATTTTACAACCCGAAAAACTGGCAAAAGAAGAAAAAGTTAGCTTCAAATTAAAGCTTAAACTTATTGGATTTCTCGGTAGAGAATTCGACTTTGATGAAGTTTTCCCAAATGGGGCAAAGCTAGATTTCATCTATTTGGATAAACGAACAAAAGAAGAAAAGACAATGACACAAAGCCTCAGAGCCGATCAAGATCAGATAGATTTTGGCAGTCTCTACCTAGAAGAAATTCAAAGTGGAAAGCTAGAACTAAACAAAGAAACAAAAGCTTCTGACATGGCATTAATTGATGAAAGGATGGATTTTAGCAAATATAATCCCAACTTAGATTTTGTTTATAAAATCTACCAAATTCCAAACTCAAAAGTAGAATTTAAAACTTTTGACAAAGATGGCAATCTTATAGCAAATCCAAATTTTGGAAAATTCACCTATAGGATAGAAAATCTGATAAGAGACAATCAGGACTTGGCAAATCATTCTGCAAGATCCCTAATAAAGCCTAGCGAAATTGATTTTAAGCTTTGGGAAGACAAGTACGAAAATTTAAGTCTTCCAAGCATAAGCCTAGAAGAAAGTCAAAATGGATATATAGAAAATGGGGACTTTGCCTACAAGATATGCGAACAAGGCCACATGGGCGATGACTACACCAAGCCTTTTGAAGTAAGACTAATCCAAAAGTCCAAACTAATCCAGGCTACTGACAGACCGACTTACACAGATCCGGAAACTGCTAGAGAAATAGTAGACCTTGACTACGAAAACCAAGGCCAATATTGGACTCTCCGAGGCCTTAAAGTCCAAGTTCCAGAAGAGAAAACAGACTTGGAAGAACAAGCATCAGACCAGTTAGAAGAAAAAACAAAAGAAATAGAAAAAAACATAGACCAAATCATGGACCTAAGGTCTAAAGCCTTGGAAAAACAAGACCGTAACTCTCAAGCCAAACTCCCAGACCTAGAAAACCTTTTGAACAAAAAAGAGGAAGAAAAGCAAGAAGGAGACAAAGAAAAAGAAGAGGTCAAAGAAGACAAGGAAGAGTCCCAAGAAGCTGACAAAAACCCAGCTGACTCAGCAGAAAATCCAGAAGAAGAAAAGCCAGAAGCAGACCTAGAAATCAGCCTTGAGCCTGAAGAAAATAGGCAGATGGATGGGGGAGATGAAGAAAAGCCAGGATTTATGGAAACAAGAGTAGTAGTAAGAGTAAAGCTAAATCCTTTAGTTGGCAAAAATGCTTTTGACTTTGTTAAAGTATTTCCAGATGGAGCTGAAGTAGTTTTAGAAGGTGAATGCAATGATTGCCGTTATGACGATCTCGAAAATGAAAAAACTGTTACTAAAGTATTTAATGATAATTTTTCGGAGAGCAAAACATTAGAAAATAAAGATGTTCAAGAAATAGACTTCGGCATCAAATCCCAGCTATATTTTGCAACAAATAATGACGAATATGAAGACGATGATAGGTACATAGAAGCCTACACCGAACCTGATTCAGATAGGATTAATTCTGATTTTGGTTTTTTAAAAATCGACTGGAGTAAAGGATATCCAACAACAATCCTAAGCTTAAATATATATCAGACTCAAAACACTGAAATAAAAGTAAAAACAATTGGCGAAAATAATCAAGTTATAGCAAATCCTACAGGAAATTTAACCCACACCATAGGAAATCAAAGCAAGCCAATAGCTATTCCAGCAGACAATAATGCTGTAGACCCTTTTGATGGTCTTAGGATTCATGGGGGAAATTATAGCAACTTCAACGGAAGCCAAGAATCAAGAGTCAGCCTAGATGGTGCTGATGCCAATGGTTTCCTTGTTGAAGGCGACTATGCCTACAAGATTGTAGAACAAAAGCAAGATGACAAGGCAGAACCATTAGAAGTTACCATCCAGAAAAAACCACTAGTAAGGACAGAAAATCCAAATGACCCCGACTATGTCAAGATAGATTTTTCAGCTGGTGACCACGGTTCTATAAATGAAAACAAAACATACTGGGTTCTCAAAGGTGTTGACCTAGCTAGTAAGCTTAGCCCACCAGAAGTTACTCCAGAAAAAAACTACAAGTTTAAAAATTGGAATCCAGATTTCCCAACAAGTAATCAAAGTTTTAACCAAGACACCAGCTTCACAGCCAAATACGAAGAAGATAAAGAGCCAGGCTATGGAGAAAATGATGCCATTGTAAAACTTACTATCCATAGACTAAAGGGAAAAGACTTCCCATTTGAAACAATTTTCCCAGAGGGAATTAATGTTAATTTAGTATCACTTGATATGGACAGTTTGGAAGATGTAATTTTAGGAAATAAGACATTTACCCAGGAAGGACAAATATATTATGGTCAGTTCACCCAAGATGAGCTAGATTATGGTGGAGTAGACATCACCAATGTAAAATCACATGAACCTATTACTATAGGCGAGTCTCGTATCCAAATAACCACAAGTGCTCGAACAGATGGAGAAACTGGATACTCAATTTTCCCTATTGATATATATGAGATTCAAAATACTAGTTTAATCATCAATACAGTAGATCAAGATGGGACTTCGGTAGCTAACCCAAGTTCAAAAACTTTCACCTATAAGATAGAGGATATAATTACTAAGCCATCTCAGGGAATATACTCTGATAAAGAAAGCCATAATGTTTTAGAAGATAATGAGGTAAGCCTAAAAAAAGAATACTTAAATGGAAAATATAGCCCAGAAATCAGCCTAGATGGTGCTGATACCAATGGATATATAGTTGAGGGCGACTATGCCTACAAAATCCAAAAGCAGGAATATACAGACCCAAGAAAACCATTAAAAGTAACCCTAATCAGAAAACAAATAGTAGTAGAATCTGATGAACAACCAAAGACCAAGGATGAAAACGGCAATGAAGTTCTCGATAATGACTATGTCAAAGTAGAATTTTTGGCTGGAAAAAATGGCTCTATAAATGAAGGTGAAACTTCAACATATTGGGTTTTAAGTGGAGTTAGTGTAGGCAATTTGATAACCCCACCACAAATCACAGCAAATGAAGGCTATGAATTTCTATCATGGAATCCAAAGGTAAAAGAAAATTATACTTCCAATACTAGTCACACAGCTAAATATAAAGAAATAGAAAAAGATTATGAATATTTAACTTATTCAGGTGATATAATAGAAGATTCAATAAGTACCTACGATAAATATTATATAAGATGGTTTAGCTTGGTAGATAATGGCGATGAGAGAGCAAAAGGAGATGGGAAAAGTGTCATCACACTTGATTCAGATGGATTAGCAGAAATAAAGATGAATCCAATATATCATTATACTGAAAAAGTTGCTCAGGAAGTTAACTCAAAGCTTATCATAGATGTTAAAAATGATTATGGTGCAAAAATTTTAGCAACAGAAGCAAAAGAAATAAAACACAAAAAATATGTATTTTCACAAGATTACTATGGCAATAAATCCTGGAAAGGTGTAAATATAACTATTAAGACCCAAAACACCAAGGGAACAGTTTCCCCAGAAGATGTGAGTGCCTTACAATATCAGTTGACCAAAGATCAGATAATAGATGCAGTCAAAAAAGGAACTTATACCTATAAAAGCGATGTGCCAGAGCAAAATAAAACAGGAAATAACGCTCTTCACACAAGTGTAGATGGAAAGCAAATACTAAATGATGAAAAAGTTCAATCTATAACAGTAACTGATGAAGATTTTGATAAAATTGACCAAAGCAAAACCGATGGAGTTCAACAAGTAAAAGCAACCATTACCTATTTGGATGGTTCGAAATCTGATGTTATGGTAAATGTCAATTTGAGTCCAAACATCCCAACAGGTCTTAGTGATACTGGATATTTCATGCCTATACTTTTACTAAGTTTTGGACTGATGGCTAGCCTTATAAGCCTAGTTATTTTTAGGAAAAAGATTCTAAATTACTATGAATAAGGTCGATAAGAAAAATACAAAAAGCGAAAAATCTCCCAAAGATCCAGTTGCTAAGGCTTTGCTCAAATTATTAATCAAAATTACAAGCTTATTGATAATAATTGTAAGTGTATTTAGCTTTATCTTTGGAATTTATAGGGTTGATGATACTTCGATGGTTCCAAATATAAGCCCTGGCGATATGATTCTTTATTACAGATTAGAAAAAGATTTTATTGTAGGCGAAAGTGTAATCTACACCTACAACAGAGAAAACAAACTTGCAAGAATAGTAGCAAGTCCGGGAGATGAAGTTGATATTGACGAAAATGGTCTAAAAGTAAATGGGTCCTACCAATATGAACCCAAAATTTACAAAGACACACTAGCCTTTACAAATGGGATAAAATTTCCAGTAAAGCTTAAAGACGATGAGTTTTTCCTACTGGCAGATAACAGAGATCAGGCGGTTGATTCCAGACTCTTTGGCCCAGTAAATAAAAAACTTATCAAAGGTAAGATATTTACTCTTCTTAGAAGAAGGGGAATATAATATAAAAATATTTGAAAGGAAAGTATTATGAAATCATTTAAAAACAAAATCGTAGCATGCGCATTAGCTTTTACCCTTGTTGGTGGAGCATTCGCAATTAATCCAAATGTAGCAGAAGCAGCAAATAAGCCTCTACAAATTAAAAAAGTTTTAAATCTACCAAAAGATGGTGTAACACCACCTAAGGAAACTTTCACCTTTACCTTTACTAAGGCTGGTAAAAACGGTGGAACAGAAACAGATGGCATGCCAGAAATACCAGAAGTTACAGCTGAATATACAAGCGCAGATGATAAAGAAGGAACAGCTGCTGGTAAACAACTTATAAAACAAACAGCAGACGCCCTAGCAGGTGTAAGATTTGAAGCTGCTGGACAATATACTTATACTGTAAAAGAAACTAAAGGTGATACAAAAGATATGGCCTATTCACAAGCTGAATATTTGGTATCATTATTTGTTAAAAAAGTTGGAGAAAACTACGAAGTAACAGAAATCCAAATCAAACAAACAAAAAATGATAAGGGTGAAACAGGTACTGGAGAAAAAACTGAATACAAACCAGGTACAGGTGATGATTTAGATGGCAACAACTTCAAATTCGAAAACAACTACGACAAAAAGGGTGGAAACACCAATACAAACGAAGGTGGAGATGATATAACAGCTGATGATAAAAAAGGTTTTGCCCTAAAGAAAATCATTACAGATGATACTCCAGATGCAAACGCAGAATTTACCTTCAAACTTACAGTTACAAAACCAGAAGGATCAAAATCTGATGATACAACATTTAAATATTTTATAGCTGGTGAAGGTACAGAAAAAACTGGAACTTATGGAGAAGCTTTTGATGTAATTTTAAAACACAATCAAAGAATAGTATTTAAAGAAGTTTTACTAGGATCAAAGGTTGCCTTTGACGAAACAGTTGCTGGTGCATATACAGGCTCTGTAGAATCTACCTTTAATGGTACAGAAGGAACTGGTAAAGAAGGTATCATCGGTGATCAAACTGGTGGAAACTTTGCAGTATACAAAAACAAGACTCAAACCGCAACAGGTTTACTAGTTGACAACCTACCATTTATCGCTCTAGTAGCTGTAGCTGGTGCTGGTATTGCTTTCTTTGTAAAAAACAGAGAAGAAGAGGAAGCTTTAGCATAAGCCTTAGTATAACTTTATTATATGGATAATAAGGAAAATACTAAAGAAAATTTATCTAAGGAAAATGACTTACAAGGGGAGGAGAAATCTTCCCTAAGCTTAGATAAAAAGATTATTCTAACAGATCTTCAAAAGAAAAAACTAAAAAAGATTAGATTTGTATCAAATTTGATAGACTACCTAATCTTGATAATTTCCATTTTGGCGCTTCTTATTGGAATTTACGCCTTTTGGGATACTCACCAGCTCATGGAAGTAGCCGATCCAGACACCTACGCTCTTTACAAACCCAACAGCGAGGATAGGCTTAGCTATGAAGAACTAAAAAAAATTAATCCTGATCTTATTGGTTGGGTTGATGTCTATGGGACAAAAATCGACTATCCAATTGTTCAAGGCAAGGATAATGACGAGTATTTAAACAAAACTGTCCTTGGCAAGTTTTCTACAACAGGTTCGATTTTCCTTGATGCAGCCAATAGCAAAGATTTTTCAGATTACCAAAATATTCTATATGGTCACTTCATGGCAGAGAGAAAAATGTTTGGAGATTTGGAACTTTTTAAGGACAAGGAATTTTTTGATAGCCACAAGTACGGTCTTATCCACAGAGATGGAGAAAAGAGCAAGGGAATTGAGTTTTTTGCTTTCCTAAAGACGGTGGGAACTGATCCAGATATCTTATCTATTGCAAAAAGTAAAGAAGATAAGCCAGATCTGATCGATCATATCTATAAGGAAGCGACTTTTTTACGAAAGCTAAACTTTTCCGATAAGGAAAATCTAGTCGTACTTGATACTTGTGATTTTTCTATTACCAATGGCAGGTCAATTCTTATAGGAAGACTTACCGATAATATAGAAGAAAACATCTACCAAGAAGAAGTAAAGGAAAATCCCTTTGCCAAACTTCTTTCAAAGACCTACAAGATTAATTATTTGCTTAGCCTTATTGTAATTTGGATCTTGCTAGTAATAATCTATCTAATATATGAAACAATTAGCAAAAAGAAGAAAAGAGAGGAGGCTAAAAAAAATGTACAATAAAATATTTGAAAAATTAAAGACATTTTTGGGCCTTTCGTTATCTTTAGCTTTTCTCTTTGTGTTATTCCTTTTTTCACCAAAGGCCTATGCCCAAAGCGAAACTCTTAGCCTAAATATTAGGCAAAATATAAGTATAAATTCGCCATATGCTAAACCAAAAGATAGCTTTTCCTATGTAATGGAAGCAGTAAGTAAAGATGCTCCACTGCCAGAGGGAGCAAGTAAAACTTATGAGTTTAAAATCAAAGGCGATAGTGAAAAACAATTAAGTATAAAGTATCAAAAAGCTGGCGAATACGAATATAAGATTTATCAGAAAAAACCTGATATAGCTAATGTCAAATACGACAAAGAAGTATATGAGCTTTATGTAAGGGTTACAGAATCATATGGCAAATTGATTGTTAGGGAAGTTTTGATTAAAAATTCATCAGATCATAAAGTTTCAGATATAGTTTTTGAAAATATTTATGAGATAAAGCCTGATAATCCAAATCAACCAGATAAACCGGACAATCCTGATAAACCGGACAATCCTGATAAACCGGATAAGCCTGATGAACCGGACAAACCAGATAAACCGGATAAGCCTGATGAACCAGATAAGCCGGACAAGCCTGACGAACCAGACAAACCGGGTAAGCCGGATAAGCCTGATGAACCAGACAAACCAGATAAGCCGGATAAGCCTGATGAACCAGACAAACCGGATAAGCCTGAAAAACCAGATAAACCAGATATTCCAAATAAGCCAAGCAAACCGGACGAGCCGAATAAGGCAGGAGATCAAACGACAAAACCAGAAAAACTGGCTAAGAATGGACAAAGCAAAAATGCAAAAACTGGAGTAGAAGATTATATTCTTCCCCTAGCATTGATAGTCTTTATTTTAAGCTTGTTATTGATACTTACACGAAAGAGAAAAAAACTAATAAAATAATAATTAAGTGGTGCAGGAAAAATTCAGCATCACTTTTTTGTTGGGAATTTTTAGGTTGTTGAGATTTTTTATTTTAGGATAAGAAAATGAGATCCCTCGACTACGCTCGGGATGCCAGGGTTTGGGTGTAAATTCGGCATGCCGGCTGTTGGGTGTACGCTTAGGCTTCAAGGAAGTTGGGTGTATGCCAAGATGTAAGAAATTAGCTAATGGCAAAGTTTGAAAATTTGATTTTAATTTGCTAGAAAGGATATTTTTTGCCTTTATCAAATATTTTTAAAAATAAATTCAACGCGAAAAATGCTAAGCTAAGCTTATACATCATGAGCGGCAAACATCGATTAATGCTAATTTAAGCTCTGGCATCATGAGCGGAAAACATCGATAGATGTTTGGAGTCGAAAGATCTCAGGATTTTATCTTTAATATAAAAACCAAGAGATGATTCGGCTTACTAGGTTCGCTAAAGGTGCTAGAAAGAATATTTTGTGCTTATCAAATATTTTTTAAAAATAAATTCAACGCGATAGATGCTAAGCTAAGCTTATACATCATGAGCGGCAAACATCGAAAAATGCTAAGCAAAGCTTTGGCATCTTGAGCGGAAAACATCGATAGATGTTTGGAGTCGAAAGATCTCAGGATTTTATCTTTAATATAGAAACCAAGAGATGATTCGGCTTACTAGGTTCGCTAAAGGTGCTAGAAAGCTTGTGGACTTTAAGTTTTCAATTTTTACCTACAAAATAAATCTGTCCAAATAATAGGCGATTCCGTCTTCATCGTTTGACAAAGTTATATAATCTGCTATTTCTTTTAAAGTGTCAACTGCATTTGCCATGGCTACTCCTACTCCTGCGCTTTCTATCATGGTCAAATCGTTTAATTCATCGCCAAAAGCTATGATATCTTCCCTTTTGATTTGGTAAAATTTGGCGATTTCTAAAAGGCTTGCTCCTTTTGATAAGCCTTTGGGCATTACTTCGTAATTATAGGGATGGCTTCTAACTTGGCTTGTGATTTCTCCATAATTTTCTTCCAAAAATGGGTAATATTTATCAACTTTTTCTGGCTCTCCTGCAAAAAGAATTTTATTTATCTTAAAAGAAAGATTTTCTCTAACATCTGGGATTATTTTGCTTTGAAGTTTTAAAAGTCTAAGCTCGTGGTCTAAATATTTATGGTTTTTATCAGAAATGAGTATATCTCCATGGGGAAGGACGATTTCCAGGTCGATTTTTAAGCTTTCCTTTAGGATTTTTCTTGCAAGATCCATATCCAAGAAATGATCGGCTATAATTTCTCCGCTGGCAAAATCTGTTATGGTTGAGCCGTTGTTGCTTGATAATAGGCCATGAAATTTGTCAAATTCTAATTCTTTTGCCAAAGCTCTTAGGCCAGGAGCTGGTCTTCCAGATACTATTACGATCTTGTTGCCATTTTTTGCTACCTTTATTAAGGTATCTTTGGTTTTTTTGCTTATTTGATTTTTGCTATTTATAAGTGTCCCGTCGACATCTACTGCTATTAATTTCATTATCTTCTCCAAACTTTCTTTTCCATATTTATCTTACCCTAAAGTAATTTTTATAAAAAAATCCCAGCCTAGGCTCTATCCTAAGCTGGGAGAAATTTTATTTTGCAATAACTTCCAAAACTGGGTCGGTGTTTGATACTTCTAGGTCACTTTCTAAAACTTTTACATCAAATTCGTCTATATTTGTTATCACAAGAGGCGATTGGAGAGATTTGCCAGCCTCCTTGATTTTTTCTATATCAAAATCCATTAATAAGTCGCCTTTTTTGACTTCATCGTAAATTTTTACAAAGGGAGTGAAGGGTTCATTTTCCAAATTTTTGCTGTCAAGTCCTATTTGAATCAGAATTTCTACCCCCAAGCTTGATGTAATTCCAAGGGCATGACCACTTTGGGAAAGCAAGGAGATTTTGCCATCGCAAGGAGCGTAAACTTTTCCAAATTGTGGAATTATCAAAACTCCCTTGCCAATTATTTCCTTGGCAAAATTCTTATCAAGGCAATCTCTTATGTCCATTATTTCCCCTAAGATGGGCGAGTAAATTATTTCTTTGTCGTTTTTTTTAGGATTTTTTGTATCTTCGTGATTTTCATCCTTGGTAAATTTTTCAAATAATTCCATAATTTATCTCCAAATTCTTTTGTTTTTATATTTATACCCGAAAATTTTCTTGAAATTTAACTTAGATTTTACTTGCAATCGTTTACTTGGTTTTTAAAATAAGTTATACTATAAATGTGGCTATTTTGGCTAATAATCTTATTGAGGTGATAGATTGGATAGTAAAAAAATTAAAGAAGAACTTATAAATATTGTAAAGGAAGATTCTACAAAGGCCATCGGATGTACAGAGCCTGTTGCAGTTGCTTATGCGGCTAATGTATGTAGTCAATATTTAGAAAAATCCGATATTTGTAAGATCGATTTAGAAGTTAGTAGAAATATTTATAAAAATGGCAAGGCTGTAAAAATCCCGACAACCAAGGCGGCTGGTTTGGATTTGGCAGCAAGTCTTGGAGCTTTTTCCAAAAAATGCGACCAGCCACTTTTGGTTTTTTCTAATTTGACAGAAGAAGAAATAAAAAAAGCAAAAGATTTTGTAAATTTAGTGAGCGTTAAGTATTTGGAAGATGTTTCAGATCTTTACATAGGAGTAAAAATTTTTACCAAAGAAGAAAGCGCCAGGGTAATTATTTCAGATTCTCACACTCATATTGACCAAATTTGGAAAAATGATGAGCTTATTTTTGACGATCCTATAAAAGATACTGGAAAATCCGCTTTTTCTATAAAAAATATGTCCTTTGAGGAGCTTTCTAAAATTGTAAAAGAAATGGACTTGGCAGATATTTATTTTGTCTTGGAAGGTGTCGATGTAAATCTTGCCGCAGCCAAAGAAGGACTTAAAGGCTATGGACTAAATCTTGGCAAAAAGCTAAGTACGCTTAAAGATAATGGAATTTTGCCGGATAATTTTGTTACACAAACTAGAATCCTAACAGCAGCAGCTGCCGATATGAGAATGGGTGGCGGACCTCTGCCAATAATGACTTCAGGTGGCTCTGGCAATCAAGGAATAGGAATTATTATTCCAATTTATATGGTTTATCAATACGAAAATTTAAGCTTTGACACTTTGGCAAGAGGTTTATTTTTTGCCCATGTGATCAATCGTTATGTCAAAGAATATTCGGGCAAACTTAGCGGTATGTGCGGTTGTGCCATCGGAGCTGCTATTGGAGCAAGTGCTGCCATAGCTTTTATGCTGGGTGGTGATAAAAAGCAAATTGCTGGAGCTTGTACAAATGTTTTTGCAAATCTTACTGGCATGATTTGCGATGGAGCTAAGGAATCTTGCTCTATGAAATTATCCACAAGCGCTGAAGAATCAATTATTGCTGCTTATTTGTCGTTAAATGGTATAATTACTGATAAAAATGTTGGCATTGTTGGAGAAAGCATAGAAGATACAATTTCTAATATAGGCAAGCTTTCCCACGAAGGATTTTCTAAGGCTGATGATGTGATGCTAGAAATAATTAACAATGAAAAGAGGTAATCTATGAAAAAGAAAAGTATTTTTAATTCCTTGTTATTTAAACTTGTATTCGGAATAATTCTTGGAATTTTTATCGGTAGAATTTCTAATGAAACTTTGATGATGATTTTTGATACTATAAAATCTGTCTTAGGTCAACTTATATTTTATGCAGTGCCAATCATAATTTTGGGCTTTATTACACCAGCTATAGTATCTCTAAGCGAGGATGCTGGCAAAGTTTTGACTACAACCTTAGTTATTTGCTATTTATCATCAATAGGTGCGGCATTTTTCTCACTTATAGTTGGAAATGCAGTTATTCCAAGCCTAAATATTGCAAGCGAAGTGGCAGGACAAAGAGAAATTCCTGAATCAATTTTTAAATTAGGTATAGATCCACTAATGCCAGTAATGACAGCTTTGGTTACATCAATTATTTTTGGTCTTGCAGTAGTTTGGACCAAATCAGAAACATTTACTAAACTTTTAAAAGAATTTAACAACATAACCTTAGAAATAGTAAACAGAGTAATTATAAAAATCCTTCCATTTTTTATCTTTACAACCTTTGCGGAACTTTCCTACACAGGCGTAATCAATGAGCAATTGCCAGTATTTATCAAAATCATTTTAATTGTAATTGTTATGCATTATATTTGGCTTGCCCTACTTTATGCCATCGGAGGAGCGATCTCAAAAACAAATCCAATGGAAGTTTTAAAACATTATGGACCAGCTTATGTAACAGCTCTTGGAACTATGTCATCTGCAGCAACCTTATCAGTTGCCCTTAAACAAGCAAGAAAAGCAAAAACTTTAGATGCTAAAATCAGAGACTTTGTAATTCCACTTTGTTCAAATACTCACCTTTGTGGATCAGTTTTGACAGAAACATTTTTTGTAATGGTAGTTTCACAAATTCTCTACGGCAAAATTCCTGCTATGGGAGATATGATTTTATTTATCCTACTTCTTGGAATTTTTGCAATCGGCGCACCGGGAGTTCCAGGCGGAACTGTAATGGCTTCTCTTGGATTAATCATTTCTGTTTTAGGTTTTGGCGATAATGGAACAGCTTTGATGCTTTCAATATTTGCCCTACAAGATTCTTTTGGTACAGCTTGCAATATTACAGGCGATGGCGCAATAGCTTTGATGGTAACAGGATTATTTAAAAAAGTTCCAAAAGAAGAAGTAAAAATCGAAGAAAATTTTTAATAAATCTGGTAAGCTTTTTCATTTGTGGGTAAAATACTAAATGTAATTTTAATAAGGAGTGAACTAAAATGAAAGTAATAGTTTCAAAAGACTACGATGAAATGAGTAAAAAAGCTGCTGATTTTATCATTAACATGATGATAGAAAAACCACAAGCAAAATTTGGCTTTGCAACAGGTTCAACCCCAATTGGTATGTATGAATATTTGGCTAAGGCTAACAAAGAAGGAGAAATTTCTTTTAAATATGCCAAAAGCGTAAACTTGGATGAATATATAGGAATTGACAAAGAAAATGACCAATCTTACCAATATTTTATGAATGAAAATTTATTTAACAAGGTAGATTTCAAAGAAGGCATGACACATTTGCCATTTGCACCAGAAGCAGATGAAAAATACGCCAAAGAATACGATGAACTTTTAGATGAATTTGGTCAAAGAGATGTACAAGTTTTAGGACTTGGTCCAAATGGCCACCTTGCTTTTAACGAGCCAGCAGAAAAATTAAATCAAAGAACATCTATAATAAAACTAACAGAAGAAACAATAAAGGCAAATTCTAGATTTTTCAAATCAGAAGATGACGTGCCAAAATACGCAATTTCCATGGGAATGGCAGATGTTTTCGATGCCAAAACCCTAGTAGTTCTTGCTAATGGCAAAAACAAACACGAAGTTGTTAGAAGAATTCTCGAAGAAGATACAATTTATCCAGAATTCCCAGCAAGTTTCTTACACCTACATCCAAATTGCTATTTGTTTGTAGACCAAGAAGCCTACGAAGGCTAAAATTTCTAAAGAAATTTAATAGAGAAAAAAAGATCCCTAAAGTATCTTACTTTATGGGATCTTTTATATTCAGAAATTTTGTTAAAATGCCCAATTGCCATTTTCAAATATTGGGAATTCTTTTTCGCCTTTGTAGGCTGTAATTTTTAGATCGGAATTTCCAACCATAAAATCTTCGTGGATTAAGGAATCGTTGATTCCTCTTTCTTTTAACTTATCATCATCCAAATCTGCTCCACCTACAACGCAAGTTGGATAAGCCTTGCCTAGGGCAAAGTGGCAGGATGCATTTTCGTCAAATAAGGTGTTGTAAAATAAAATATTTGAATTAGAAATTGGACTATCGTATGGAACTAGGGCAATTTCTCCTAAGTTTTTGCTACCCTCATCGCTTTCTAGCATTTTGGCTAGAGTTTCCTTGCCTTCTTTGGCATCAAAATCGACAACTTTGCCATTTTCAAAGATAAATTCAAAATTATTTATAACAACACCATTGTAGACAAGTGGTTTTGTTGCTACAAGTTTTCCATCTACTCCATCATATTGTGGGGCAGTGAAAACTTCTTCTGTTGGCATATTTGGGATAAACAAATCTCCCTTAGCATTTTTTGAGCCAGCTGACATCCATATATGATCTTTTGGAAGTTTAACCCAAAGATCTGTGCCATTTTTAGACTCGTAGTGAACTTTGTCAAATTGATGATCGTTTAGATATTTTGCTTTTTCTTCTAGGGTTTTGATGTGATTTTCCCAATTTGCTTTGGTTTCTTCCCAAGAATCGGATACTCTTGATACATCAAGTATTACTTCCCATAATTTATTGTAAGCTTCTTCTTCGCTTAGGTCTGGGAAGACTTTTTTTGCCCATTTTTTACTTGGAACAGAAATTACCAGCCAACTTACAATATCGTTCATGGTGTATTTGACAAATTCTTTTGCAGCCTTAGAATTTTCACGAACTGCTTCGGAAATTTTCTTTTGGTCAAGGCCCTTTAATAAATCTGGATCTTCGCTAGCGATGGAAATTCTGTTTGATTTTTTCTCAGCTATTTGATATTTTAATTTTTCTATCTTCCAAGAAGCAACTTCATTTAAGGTTTCTTGGTCTTGATTTTCAAAGGCAAGTCTTGTAAGGGTATCATCACGCCAATCCACAGAAACAAGGCGAGCGCCTTTTTCGTAAGCAGCTTTGGTAATTAGCCTACAAAGCTCTGGACTTTCGACAGGTGAATTTATTAAAACGTCCTCACCTTTTTGAACATTAACGCCAAACTCAACAGCAAGCTTAGCAAAATTTTCTATTCTATTATTCATTATTTCCTCCTTGTTATTAGCTATTAATTATTATACTCATTATCTAATAATTTATTAAAGGAGCAAACAAACAATTTTATAAAAGTCCATCTATGTTTCTTTTTGAATAAATAAGCCTTCTAATTTCCGTTGTATGGTCTATAACAACGTAAAAAATGAAAAAATTTCTTACTTTTATTCTGTAATAAGTATCTTTTCTTATTTTGCTTGATTGATAGGGTGCAAAAATCAAAGGATTTTCTAATCTTTTATCTATTGCTATTTCAATATCGTCAACTAATTTTTTCGCTGCAGTCGGATTTCCTAAAGTATCTGTTATATAATCCGTTATTTCCAAAAGATCATCTTTAAAAATCGGTAAAAATCTTAGTTTATAAGTTGGTTTTGTCATCGATATTCTTTCTAGCCAAATCAAAAACTTCGTTTTTTGTTAAGCGCTTAGTTGATGATAGGGCTTCTTTGTCGGCTTCATCTAATTTTTTCTCTATATCGTCTGTTAGGAGTGAGTATTGTTCAAGGCTCATTAAAACCATTGTTCCATAACCGTTTTTGGTTAAAAATACCGGCGAATTTGAATTTATTACTGTTTCTTCAATTTCAGGAAATTTATTTCTTAAATCTGATACTGGTCTTATATTTATCATTATAAACACCTCCTTGTTATCATAATTATATCATTATTTTATTATTTTAACAATAAATTTACTGAAAATTTTTATATGCTTGTATTTTTAAGTTTAATAATTTTAAATATAATTTTATTATACCTTAGCCACATTTGAGGTAAAATATAGGAAGAATAATCTATACTACGAGGAGGGAATATGAAAAAAAGAAGTGAAGTAGATGTAAAAGAAACTTGGAAAATTGAAGATCTTTTCAAAGATGATGAAGATTTTCTCAAAAATTTAGAAGAACTTAAAAATCTTTCAGATAATTTTTCTAAAAATTACAAAACTTTAAATTCATCAGAAGAAGTTTATAAGGCTTTGGAAGATTTTGATAAGATAAATGGCCTAACAGATAGGTTAGGAACTTTTGCAGGCATTAGCATGGAAACTGATACGACTGATGCTAATATGGCAAAAAGATATGCGCATTTTACCAAAGAAATGAGCAAAATTGACGGCGAATTGAGCTTTTTCCATTCATTACTTGCCAAATTAGATAAGAATCTCTTGGAAGAAGTAAAAAAAGCTCATCCGGAATATACTTATTATCTTGATAGAATCATCAAAGAATCCAAATATCTTTTGACCGATGAGGGCGAGAAAATTTTGGCAAATCTTGCTCCAACTTTTGATGCTCCATACAAAAATTACAACGATATGCGCTATGGAGATATGGAATTTGAAGATTTTGAATATGAGGGCGAAAAAATCAACCTTAACCACAATACTTTTGAAGAATTTCTTGAAGCAGATCCAAGATGTGGGCTTAGACGTGAAGCTTTCAAAAGATACCACGATGTTTTAAGAAAATACGAAAATGCAGATGCTTCCGTCTACATGACCCAAGTTGAAAATGAAAAGAGAATTTCAGATTTGCGTGGCTACCAAACAGTTTTTGACTATTTGCTAAGCCTACAAGATGTCGATAGGGAAATTTACGATAAGCAAATTGACACAATAATGGCAGAACTTTCAGCTCACATGAGAAAATATGCAGAAATTATCAAAAAAACTTACGGATTAGACAAGATGACCTATGCAGATTTGAAATTGTCCATAGATCCAGATTATGAACCAGAAGTAAGCATTGAAGAAGCTCACAAATATATAGTCGAAGGTCTTTCAAATCTTGGCGAAGAATACGTAAGCGTTTTAAATTCTGCCTTTGAAGATAGGTGGATAGACTATGCTCAAAATGAAGGAAAAAGAACTGGAGCTTTTGCAGCTGGCCCTTATGGATCTCATCCATTTATAATGACAACTTATAATAACAAAATGAGCCAAGTTATGACTCTTGCCCACGAGCTAGGCCATGCTGGTCAATCTTATTACACAAACAAAAATCAAAAATCTCTAAATATCGATATGAGTATGTATTTTGTTGAATCACCATCAACTGCCAACGAAATCACCATGGAAAGATTTTTGCTAAATAAGGCAAAAGATGATCGTGAAAAACTTTGGGTTTTATCAACAATGATTTCAAAAACCTACTACCATAACTTTGTAACTCATTTCCTTGAAGCAGCCTTCCAAAGAGAAGTTTATAGAAAAGTGGAAAATGGCGAAAGTCTAACAGCCGATGATTTAAACAAAATTTTTACAGAAAAATTAGAAGAATTTTGGTCTGACTCTGTGGAATTAGTAGACGGAGCAGAGCTAACATGGATGCGTCAACCACATTATTATATGGGCTTATATCCTTACACATATTCTGCAGGACTTACAATTGGAACAATGATTTCTGATAAAATCGTAAATGGAAGTCCAGAAGATAGGGATAGATGGATAGAAGTTCTAAAACTTGGTGGATCAGTTGGCCCAATAGAGCTTGCAAAAAGAGCTGGAGTTGATATGACAAGCACAAAACCAATTTCAGAAACAATCGCCTTTATAGGATCTATAATAGATCAAATAGATGAACTTTGCGAAAAATTGGGAATGTACAAATAAAATAATCACTAAGCTAAGTCCTACAAATTTTTTGTAGGGCTTTTTTATTTTCCTATTTACTTTATTAAAAAATCAAAGTAAAGTAGTAAAAAGTTTTATAATTAATTATTAGAAATTATGAATAAATATTATTAGGAGGAAATTATGGAAACTTTTAAGAATATCACTGACCTAATCAGTGGCAAAATTTATACGAATATGCTCATCCCCTTATTGTTGGGCGTGGGTTTGTATTTTACTTACAAAATTAAGGCTGGACAAATTACAAATATTTCCCATGCCTTTAAATTAATCAGAAAAAAACCTGAAGATGAAAATGCAATCTCACCTTTTAAGGCTTTTACAATTTCTGCGGCAAGCCATATAGGAACTGGAAATATCGTTGGAGTTGCAGCAGCTATTTCAGTAGGTGGACCTGGTGCAGTTTTTTGGATGTGGGTTACAGCTCTTATTGGTGGAGCAACATCTTTTGTAGAAAATACCTTGGGACAAATTTTTAAGGAAAAAAATTCTGACGGAACTTTTAAGGGTGGTCCTTCTTATTACATGAGTAAATCTTTAAAAAATCCTCATATAGCAAGCATTTTTGCTGTGGTTATTTGTATTGTCTATGGTTTTATGTTTAATGCCATGCAGGCAAATACTATTGCATCTGGCTTTGCTTCTTCACTAAATATCAAGCCTTGGATAGTTGGACTTATTATTTGTATTTTTGCAGGCTTTATTATTTTTGGTGGTCTAAGAAGAATAGCAGATATAACTTCATTATTAGTACCAATTATGGCAATTATTTATATTATTTTGGTTTTGGTAATTTTACTTACAAATATAACAAAAGTACCTCATATGTTTGGACTTATTTTCAAAGAAGCCTTTAACCTAAAGGCAGGCTTTGGCGGACTTTTTGGGAGCGCTATTTTAAATGGAGTAAGAAGAGGATTATTTTCTAACGAGGCCGGCATGGGTGCTGTTCCAAATGCTTCAGCCGTTTCTGATGTTAGTCATCCAGCCAAACAAGGACTAATTCAAGCCTTGGGAGTTTATCTTGATACAATTGTTGTTTGCTCAGCAACTGCTTTTGTAATTATTATTGGAGGAGAAGGAATTTATAATAATCCAGATCTTCAAGGCCTTGCCATAACCCAAGCTGCTTTATCAAGTGAGCTAGGAGCTTGGTCATTACATCTTTTGACAATTTGTGTTTTGATGTTTGCATTTTCTTCAATAATTGGAAATTATTATTATGGAGAAAATAATATCTCCTACCTTGGTCTTGGCAAAACTGGCCTTAGCATTTATAGAGTTTTGGTAATGTGCTTTGTATTTTTAGGATCAGTTGGAGATTTTTCTATAGTTTGGAATACTGGAGATATTTTTATGGGCATTATGGCGATAATAAACTTAGTTTGCCTAATGCTTATAGGAAAACTTGCCGTAGCTTCTTACAAAGATTATATGATTCAGCTAAAAGCTGGCAAAGATCCAAAATTTATCCCTGAAAATATTAAAGAATTAAAGCCTTATCTAAAAGATATTAATGCATGGGATTAGGTGAAAATCAAAAAAGATCAAAACTTTTAAAAAAATCCTTGACAAAGTTGATTTTAAGAGTAAGCAATGTTATAATTAAATAAGTTAAAAGGAGGGGGAGTGTAATGCACTCCCTTTCATATTCTAAATAATATCAAATTTAATTATCAAATTATTTAAAAATATATTATAATTAAACAAAGTGTATTTATATTTTTAGCAAAGAGGAGAAGAAAATGACTGATGTAAGAGTAAGATTTGCCCCATCCCCAACAGGATATTTGCATATAGGTGGATTAAGGACTGCCTTATTTAACTATTTATATGCAAGACACACAGGCGGGACAATGATTTTAAGAATTGAAGATACCGACAGAACCAGATTTGTTGAGGGAGCTTTGGAAAATTTACTAAAGGCTCTTTCTTGGGCAAAAGTTGAAATAGACGAAGGTGTAATGCTCGATGAATCTGGCAAAGTTACTGAAAGAGGAGAATATGGTCCATATATTCAATCTGACAGAGTAAAGGCTGGAATTTATAATAAATATATTGAAAAACTTATAGAAGAAGATAAGGCTTATTATTGCTTCTGCTCACAAGAGAGAATTGATAAGGTTCGTGACCAACAAAAAGCTGATGGTCTTACACCAAAATACGATGGTCTATGTAGGTCAATTCCCCTAGAAGAAGCCAAAAAAAGAATTGCCAATGGCGAAGAATATACAGTTAGACTAAAACTTCCAAAAAATCGCGAAATTTCTTTTGTCGATAGAATAAAAGGAAAAATTACCTTTAATACTGACGATATGGACGATCAAGTTTTGATCAAACGCGATGGGTTTCCAACATATCACTTTGCAGTTGTAGTTGATGATCATCTTATGAAAATAACTCACGTTGTTCGTGGAGATGAATGGATAAGCTCAACTCCAAAACACGTTTATTTATACGAAGCCTTTGGCTGGGATGCTCCAGAATATATCCACCTACCAACCGTTCTTAACGAAAATCACAAGAAATATTCTAAACGTAATGGAGATGGAATGGTAGAAGATTTCATCGAAGAGGGATATTTACCAGAAGGTTTGATAAACTTCTTGGCACTTTTGGGCTGGTCACCAGATAGCGAAGAAGAAATTTTCTCAATAGAAGAATTAGCTAAGCAATTTGACTTTGACAGAGTAAACAAAACCGGAGCTGTTTTTGACAAAAGAAAGCTAGATTGGGTAAATGGCCATTATGTAAGAGAAATGTCCGTAGAAGATTTGGCAAAAGCCATCAAGCCTTTTATGGAAAAATCTGGCCTTGTAGATGAAAATTATTCAGATGAAAATTACAAATTATTGGCAGAAACTTGGCAATCAGCAATCGATAAATTCTCTGATGCTCCAAAACTTTCAAAGAATTATTATCTAGAAGATAGCGAAGTTTGCTATGACGATGAGGCAAAGGAGATTTTAAAAGAAGAAGATTCCAAAAAATTAATCGATGCTTATTTAGCAAAACTTGACGAAGTTTCAGAAATTGATGCAGATTTTGCCAAAACAATTATGAAAAAAATCCAAAAAGAAACAGGCATCAAGGGCAAGAACTTGTGGTTTCCAATAAGAGCTGCTATAACAGGATCAGTTCATGGACCAGATTTGTCAAATGTTATGCTATTAATGGGCAAAGATAAGATTAATAATAGATTAAAATTTGTAAAGGAAAATTTTTAAATGAAAATTCATAACACGCTCACAAGAAAGATTGAAGAGTTTCAACCAATTGAAGAAAACAAAATAAAAATGTACGTCTGTGGGCCTACTGTTTATGATTATATGCATATTGGAAATGCTAGGCCACTTGTTGTTTTTGACACCTTTAGACGCTATATGAGATATCGCGGATACGATGTAAGCTATGTGGTAAATTTCACAGATGTAGATGATAAAATAATTAATAAATCAATAAAAGAAAATATTTCAACCAAAGAAGTAACAGATAGATATATAAAAGCCTACTTAGAAGATGCCAAAGATTTAAATCTTGACGAAGAAAACACCATCCACCCAAGGGCAACCGAGGTAATGGATGATATTATCGAATTTGTAAAAGATTTAATAGAAAAAGGCGCAGCTTATGAAGTGGATGGCGATGTTTATTTTAGGGTTTCAACTGTCAAAGATTATGGCAAATTATCTGGAAAAAACATCGAAGATTTAGTTCATGGAGCTAGCAATAGACTAGAAAGCGAAGAAGCTAAGAAAAAAGAAAGTCCACTAGATTTTGCTCTTTGGAAAAAAACCAAGATAGATGGCGAAGTTTCATGGTCTTCTCCATGGGGCATGGGTCGCCCAGGTTGGCATATAGAATGCTCAACTATGAATAAGAAAATTTTGGGAGAAACTATAGATATTCACGCTGGTGGTGAAGATTTGGAATTTCCACATCACGAAAATGAAATCGCTCAATCAGAAAGTCACAACGGCAAAACTTTTGCTAATTATTGGATGCACAATGGCATGATCCAAGTTGATGGAACAAAGATGAGTAAGTCTTTGGGAAATTTCTTTACCCTCCACGATATCAAAAAAGAATACGATCTTATGGTTATAAGATTTTGGCTTTTAACTACAAATTATCGCCAACCAATTAACTTTACCAGAGAGATCATAGAAGGGGCAAAAAATTCCCTAGATAGGATCAACAATGCTTATTTTAGGCTAAAAGATTTATCAGAAAATAATACCAAAATAGAACTAATCCCTGGCGAAGAAGAGGCTCTCAAAATCTTAGCTGATTTTAAAAGTAAATTCATAGAGGTTATGGATAATGACCTAAACACAGCCGATGCTATCACAGTTTTGTTTGATTTGGTAAAATTTGCCAACAGCAAAATTGATGCTAAGAATTCCAAATATCTTATAGAAAAAACTTTGGATTATTTCAATGAATTTGAAGAAGTTTTAGGTCTTGAAAATAGGAAAAAATCAAAGGCCAACGTAGATGAAAAGCAAATTTTAGAGCTTATAGAGCTTAGAAATCAAGCAAAAATCAACAAAAATTACAAAGAAGCTGACGAAATTAGAGATCAACTAAAAGATTTAGGAGTTAGCATCAAAGACACCAGAGATGGCGTTAAGTGGGAGCTAATCTAATGGATAAAATCTACGGCAGAAAGCCTATTTTAGAGACAATTGATGCAGGAATAAAAATCCACAAGGCCTACATCATCAAACAAAATACTCCTATTGTAGAAAAAATCATAGAAAAACTTAGGGCAAAAAACGTAGAAATAAAATTTGTCAACAAGGATTTTTTTGATAAGATAGATATGAATCACCAAGGCGTGATGGTTGAAGTTGATTCCTATAATTATAAGTCCATAAACGATATAAAAGATGCTAAAAGACTTATACTTTTGGATAAGATAGAAGATCCTCACAATCTCGGCGCCATTATTAGAAGTGCTGAAAGTTTTGGCTTTGATGCAGTAATAATTCCAGAACGTAGGTCGGCAAAAGTAACTGCCACAGTCTATAAAACAAGTGCTGGCGCCATCAACAATATCGACCTTGTTATGGTGACAAATCTTAATAAGACTATAGAAAAATTAAAAGAAAATGGATTTTGGGTTTATGGCCTTGCAGGCGAAGCTACTAGTAAGCTTAGCGAAACTGACCTTAGCGGCAAAGTGGCGTTAGTTGTTGGCAATGAAGCAGATGGAATTAGTAGACTTACCAGAGAAAAATGCGATAGCCTAGTAAAAATTCCTATGATAGGCAAGGTTAATAGTTTGAATGCTTCCGTAGCATCTGCCATAGCTATGTATGAGGTTATAAGGGATAATGGCGAGAAATCGTAGAAATATAACCATTATAGATGGCTATAATGTAATAAATTCCCGGTCTGATTTAAAAGAAATATCAAGAGCTTCTTTAGAAGCTGCAAGAGAGAAGCTAATTGATTATTTGGCTGAGTATGCATCAATGACTGATGAAGAAGTTGTGATAGTCTTTGATGCCTACAATCTTGACAGAAACAAAGAAACAATTAGCGAAAAATATGGAATGAAGATTGTTTACACCAAGAAATTCCAAACGGCAGATACCTACATAGAAAAGCAAATCCTAAAAATTGCCAGAAGTGAAAATTTAAAAGTAGTTACAGATGATAGTCAAATCCAAATACTAGCAGCAAGCAAAGCTGCCCAAAGAATGACATCCAAGGAGCTAAAAGCTGCAATTTATAACAATAATTCAAAAATAAAAAGAAAAAAGCGTGCTGATTTTAATAGGAATTTCAAATCTTTTCCCCTATCAGAAGAATTGATTGAAAAAATCGAAGATATGAAAAAAGATTTGGAAAATTAGATAATTTTAATAGTAAAATAAATTCAAAGGTAAAATATGGATAAAATAAATTTAAAAGAAGAGGCTACACTTGAAAAAATCCGCTCCTTTTTCAACTCCGAAGATATGAATGAAGAGGAGATAGCAAGTGTCCTTGAAGAATTATCGGATGATGAAAAAGAAGAATTAACCGACTATCTTTTAGAAGAAGAAGGGATAAGTGACCCTGAAGAAATCGAAGAGATCGATGATATAGATGACGATATCATTGAAGAAAGTGAAGATGAAGAAGATGATAGACCTATAAAAAGGTCTGAACCTGTATCCCTATCTCCAATAACAAGAAAAGATATGATGAAATTATCAGATCTAACCAACGAAGAAATAGTAGAAAGATTCCAACAAGGCAATCAAAATGCCCTTTCAGCTCTTGTAGAAAAAAACCAAGGACTTGTAAGAAGCCGCGCTTCATATTTTTATAGGTCCCATGGCAATGATTTGGATCTTGAAGATCTTGTTCAATCTGGAATGCTTGGAATGATTAGAGCTGCAGAAAAATTTGACCTATCCTTAGGCTACAAATTTACAACCTACGCCTACAAGTGGATAGATAAGGCTATTAGAAAGGCCATCAACAAAGAAGGCCATACAATTAGAATTCCTGCTGGCAAATATTTGAAATTAAACAAATTAAAACAAATACTAAAGGCAAATCCAGAAGCAAGCGATGAAGAAATCTATAAAATCCTTGAAAAAGAAGGAATCGACAAAAAACAAGCTGACGATTTGTTTTTAATCAACAGAAATCAAGTAAACTCCACATCTCTAAATATCAACCTAGATAGTGAAGATTCAACAGGCGATGAGCTAATGGATATGGTAGGAGATGAATCAACCCCAGTTGATATATTAATACTTGAAAAAGATATGGAAAATTTTTTGATGAAAGCTCTAGACCAACTAACAGATCGTGAAAAACAAATAATAATTTACCGCTACGGTCTAGATAACGAAAAGCCAAAAACTCTAGAAGAAATAGGAACAATCTATGACCTATCAAGAGAAAGAATTAGACAAATTGAAAATCAGGCTTTAGGCAAATTAAAAGAATATTCCGATGCTGAAAACTAAAAAGAACTGTTGCAAAATAAACTTAGGATTTATTTGCAGCAGTTTTTTTGTAAAAACTTCTAAGAAAGTCAAGCGTTTTAAACTTGACACAAGACACTAAAAGTCCTATAATTAAATCAAGACACTAGTTGTCCTGGTTTAACATTAAAAGTCACAATAGGAGTTTTTATGCAAAGAGTTATTTTACATTCAGATATGAACGCTTGCTATGCATCGATAGAAGCTAAATTAAATCCCAAATTAAGAGGAATTGCCCTAGCTGTTGCTGGAAATCCCAAAAATCGCCACGGGATTATTCTTGCCAAAAGTGAAAAAGCAAAGAAAATGGGAGTTAAGACAGGCGAGCCGATTTGGAAGGCTCTTGCTAAATGCCCAAATTTAACTCTCGTCCCACCTCAATACGAAAAATATCTTGAAGTTTCAAAATTGGCAAGAAATCTTTATTACCAGTACACCAATCAGGTGGAACCCTTTGGCCTTGACGAATGTTATCTTGATGTGACCGGTTCGACTCATCTTTTTGGATCTGGTGAAGAAATTGCAAATGAAATTAGAAAGAGAATGAAAGAAGAGCTTGGAATTACTGTAAGTGTCGGGGTAAGCTTTTGCAAAATTTTTGCAAAACTTGGATCAGATATGAAAAAACCTGATGCTACAACCATAATAACTAAAGATAATTTTAAGAAAAAAGTTTGGCCTTTGGATGTCAGTGAAATGGTTGGAATTGGAAGAGCTACGGAGAAAAAATTGAAAAAAATCGGCATTTTTAGCTTGGGAGATTTGGCAAAAGCTCCTAAGGATACTTTAAAAAGATTGCTTGGAGTAAACGGCATCTATCTTTGGCAATATTGTAATGGTCTAGATCTTAGACCTGTTGTAGATAGAGATCACAAAGATCCCATCAAATCTATCGGCAACAGCGTAACTACCATCAGGGATTTGAAAAAAAATGAGGAAGTTTATAATATTTTTCAAGAGCTTTCATTTTCTGTTTCAAAAAGATTGAGAAAAGCAAATCTTTCTGCCATGGGAGTTGAAATTTTTATTAGAAATAGCAAGCTTCAAAGCTTTAGCTTTGCAAGTAGACTTCCTATGGCAAGTCAAAGTTCGATTATTTTGGCAGAAAATGCCATGGAAATTTTTAAAAACAACTACAAGTGGACTTTCCCAATAAGAGCTGTCGGAATAAGAGCCATCCACCTTAGTAGCTACGGGCTTGATAAGCAAATAGATATGTTTTTAAATTATGAAAAATTTCAAAAAAAAGAAGATCTTGACAAGGCCATTTATCTGGTTAGAAAAAAATATGGCAAGGATTCTCTAACTTTTGCCGCCCTAAAAGGCGATATAGCCTTGCCAAAAAATATGACGGATGTCATAACTTTGCCATTGAGGCATTATAATATGTGAAAATAATAATAATCTGATTGCAAAAATATATAAAAAGCAATATAATGATATATTATAAAATAAAGAATTTATAAAAAGTATTAGGAGAGAGTTTATGATAGAAAAAAAATTACTAAATGTAGGAGCAGGTCTTATTATAGGCGCTGTAGGAGGCAAAATTTTAAATTCGAGACTTGCAAAAAAAGCAGGTGTAAACATAGTTAAACAAGGACTAAGAGTAAAAGAATCAATCGATAATGCAGTTGAGTCTGCGAAGCTTTCAGCAGAAGACATAGTTGCAGAAGCCAAAGAAATAAAGAAAGCTGAGGATAAAGCTGAAGCTGAAAAAAAAGCAAATATTGATATAGAAAATGTTGCTTGTGATATAGAAAAATCACAAGATGAAGTTAAAGAGGAAGTAGAAGAGTAATGAGAGCTTCTATAGTTCATAGAATCTATGGAAGAAGTCGCTTTACCTATGAAGATTATATAGAAAAGGAAGATCTTAATAAACTTAAATATCTAATGGAAAAAATCGCAGGAGTTAACTCTTGCGAACTTTCTTATGCTACAAAGTCATTTACGCTTTTTTATAGTGAAGAAAATTTACCGAGTATCGCTAGATATATACTTGATTTAGATAATAAAGTTATAGCAAGTACAAAAATTGAAGATCCAACATTTAAGGGTCAATCAGAAATTGATATATTTCATATTCTAAGAGATGCCATGTATCAAAGAATATTTTTCAAATACTTGCTTCCAGCTCCTATAGGAACTTTTGCACTTTTTGTAAGAGCATATCCATTTATTAAAAATGGGATTAAGGCTTTGTGCAAAGCAAAGATTAACGTAGAGCTTCTGGATGCAACAGCTATAGGAATATCTTTGGCAAATAAGAAGTTTTCAGATGCTGCAAATATAATGTTTCTACTTGGACTAGGAGAGAAACTTGAAGATTACACAATGAAAAAATCTCAAGAAGACTTAGCTCAATCACTATCACTAAATATTGACAATGTTTTTGTAATTGAAAAAGAGAAAAAAATCATCAAAAACATAAAAGAAGTAGATGTTGGAGATATAGTAGAAGTAGAAATGGGGAATGTTCTACCTGTAGATGGGACAGTTGTAAATGGTATAGCTATGATAAATGAATCATCATTTACAGGCGAAAGCAATCCAGTGAAAAAAACCGTAGGAAGCACAGTGTTTGCAGGAACGGCTATTGAAGAAGGATCAATACTTGTTCAAACAAAGAAAAAATATGATCAGTCAAGACTAAGCCATATAATAAAACTTATATCAGATAGCGAAAGAACTAAATCTCTAGCACAAAAAAATGCTGAAAATATGGCAGATAAGCTTGTGAAATATTCTTTCATAGGTGCAGGGATAACATATGCAATTACAAAAAATTTAGAAAAATCTAGATCATTTTTGATGGTAGATTATTCATGTGCCTTGAAGCTAACTATACCTATAGCGGTTATGAAAGCTATAAGTCAGGCATCGAAAAAGAAAGTTTTAGTAAAAGGTGGCAAATATCTAGAGAATCTATCAAAAGCAAACACAGTTGTATTTGACAAAACAGGAACACTAACCAAATCAAAGCCTCAGGTAGCAAAGGTTATCGCTTGTAATCGCTTAAATGAAGATGAATGCCTAAGAATAGCAGCTTGTTTGGAAGAACATTTTCCTCACTCAATAGCTAGAGCTGTAGTAGAACATGCCAAAGAAAAAGGGCTAACGCATGAAGAAATGCATTCTAAACCAGAATATATAGTAGCGCATGGTATAAGATCGACCATAGATGGAAAAACAAGTTTAATAGGTTCTGAGCATTTTATATTCGACGATGAAGGCATAAAAATTGACGATAATAAAAAAGAAATCATCGATAACCTAAAAGAGAACTATTCGCTCTTATATTTGGCTCTTGATGATCAGCTGGAAGCAGTAATATGTATAGATGATCCTTTAAGAGAAGAAGCAAAAGAAATAATAAAATCACTTAGAGAATTATCAATTGATAACATTGTGATGCTTACAGGAGATGCAGAAAACTCGGCTAAAAGTATAGCCAGCAAACTTGACCTAGACTATTACAAGTCTCAAGTTCTACCAGAAGATAAACAAAAATACATTTTAGAAGAGAAGAAAAAAGGCAAAATTGTCGTAATGCTTGGAGATGGAGTGAATGACTCTATAGCTCTATCTAGTGCAGATGTTGGAATATCTATGCACCGAGGAGCAGATATAGCCAAAGAAATCTCAGATATATCCATAGGAAGTGACGACCTACATGGTTTGATTGATGTAACAAAAATTGCTAAGCAAATGAATGCGAGAATAAGAAGAGATTACGTAAATATTGTTGCAATAAATTCAAGTCTAATAATATTGGGAGTATTGGGATTAATGACCAATACCAGATGTGCTCTACTACATAATCTATCAACAGTAGCAATAGCATCAAACAATATGAGAACTTATAAAGATTAAAATTCAAATAAAAATATTGCTCTCAAAGTCTAAAGAAGCTTATGACTTTGAGAGTTTTTTTCTTATAAAAAACTTTTTGGATAATTAATTTTAAATATTCAAAATAATAAATAAATTTCAAGAAAAATTAAGTTGAAATGCATAAAATTTTCAGCAAAAGATATATAAGAAAAATATTTGTATAATGCTTTAATTGGCTAAGATATCAACTGCATTTAATACGATATTTAAATAAAGATTTTGTTATAAATATCAAACCTTTTATAAGAAATGCAATAATATCAATACATATATTGTATAAGTATGCATAAATATTTATAAAAAAAATAATGCCTATTGACAAAAACGGTTTTTTGTAATAGAATTACTTATATCATAACATTATGGAGGAGATATTCATGAAAATGAAAAAAGTTTTTTCTTCCCTTATGGCACTAGGATTGGCAACAACACTAGTAGCTTGTGGAGGAAATACTGACAAAGATGCTGAAAAACCAGCTGACAATGCAAACGAAGCAACTGATACTGAAAATAAAGATGATGCTTCAACAGACGAAAACGCAGATACAGAAGATAACGCAGATGATAAAACTGATGACAAAGAAAGCGACGAAAACGCTGACGATGAAGATGCTGAAGCTAAAAAAGAATTAGAAAACTTTGAAAAACAAACAGCAGATGATACTCTTGTAATTGGTACAAGCGAAATGAACGGCGACTGGCTACAAGGTTGGACAAACTCTGCATACGATGTTAAAGTTAGAAGACTTCTTGGTATCGAAGGTAACAACGGTTACGGTACAGTAGTCCAAGATGAAGGTGGTCAATGGGTAACAAACCCAACTGTTGTTGATGGCGAAATTGAAAAAATCGACAACGAAGACGGATCAAGAACTTATAGAACAAAAATTAAACAAGGTCTAAAATATTCTGATGGCGTAGAAATTAAAGCTGACGATTTCTTATTCGGAAACTTACTATTCTCACATCCATCATATATACCAGTAACAGCATCTACATCAATAGGCGCAGACTCAGCTAAGGGTTATGAAGCTTATCATAATGGAGATAAAGATATATTTGAAGGTCAAAAGAAAATTGACGATTATACATTCGAATATACAGTAGACGCTTCATTCTTACCATATTTCGAAGAAGCTTCTTTGATGGGTTTAAGTCCATTCCCAATGCACGAAGTTACTGAAAACTTAGTAGTAAGCAAAGATGGTCAAAAACTTGAAACAAAAGAAGGCTATGAAGTTACTGAAGAAGATAAGAAAAACTACAAAGATTCTTTACAACAACAAATAGATAAACAAAACGAAGACTTTGATGCTGACTATCCAGCTCCAGAAGATGATGCTAGCGAAGATGAAAAAGCTGAATACAATGCAGCAAAAGAAGAACATGATGCAGCAATCAAAAAACTTGAAGAAAAACGTGATGGCGAAGTAGATCCAACTATCTTATTGATTGAACAAGCTATGCTTAACGTTGCTAACAACTACAGAACAAATCCAAAGGCTGTAACAGGACCTTATCAATATGATGGATTTGAAAATAACATGGTTAAACTATCACTAAACCCAGAATATGCTGGAAACTTCAAAGGTGATAAGGCTACAATCCCACACATCATAGTACAAACAGTTAACTCAAATATTGCTGTAGACTTACTAGAAAATGGCGATATCGATATTTGGGAAGAAGAAGCTGATGGTGGTAAGATCGACCAAATGAGAGCTGCTACTGATGCTGGAAAGATCAAATACAACACATTTGAAAGAAATGGTTATGGAGATCTTTCATTTATCACAGATAGAGGAGCTACTCAATATAAAGAAGTTCGTCAAGCTATCGCAAGCTTAATGGACAGAAATACTTTCGTACAACAATTTGCTGGTGGTTACGGTGTTGTAACTAACGGTATGTATGGTACAAGCCAATGGATGTACAAAGAAAGAGGAGCAGATCTAGAAACAGGTGGAAAGATTGTAAACTGGCAACTAAACTTAGATAAAGCTAATGAATTGCTTGATAAAACACCATACAAATTCGAAGCTGATGGAAAAACTCCATGGGATAAGAAAAAATCTGACGAAGCATTTGAAAAAGATGCTGAAGGATACAATTATTGGAGATATGACGAAACAGGTAAACAACTTGTAGTTAACCAATACGGTTCTGATGAATCACCTATTACAACATTAATTTCTAACCAACTTCCAGTAAACGCTAAACAAGTTGGTATGGAATATAACGTAACAGCAGGTTCATTTGCAACACTTCTAGAATACTACACAACACCAAAAGAAGATGCAGAATATACAGCATTTAACATGGGCTTAAGCTTTGGTACACCATTTGATCCTTACTATCAATACAACTCAAAAGGATTTGATAATAGAACAAAGACAAATGATCCAAAAGCAGACGAAATTACAGAAAAACTTCGTAAGACAGATCCAGAAGATAAAGAAGGCTACCTAGATACTTGGGAAGAATTCCAAATTTGGTATAACGATTATCTACCAGAAATTCCACTATACTCTAACCAATATCACACAGGATATACAAACAGAGTACAAGGATTTGACGTATGTACACCAGTTTGGGGCGTAGTAGAACAAATCAACGCTATGTCACTTGGCAAGTAATATAAAAATAATACTAAATTAGCTCACGAGGAGTGAGCTTTTTTAGTTTTTGCCAGTAAATTATTAAAATATATAATTGTGTACTTTTATTAATTAATTTGAATTATTATATATAGATAATGTAAAAAAATTAACAAAAGAAGAAGACGTTTTTTTAACAAAAATAAGACTTTTTTATTTGACAAAATTTGTCAAATACATTAATATAGTAATAATAAAATTGTTGTTTTTTGGAATACTTTATCTATTTAAAGACAAGCTTTTACATAAAATAAAGTCACAATTATTAAATACAAGTAAATTAATAATTTTGCAATTCCAATAACAAAGAAAGGGAAGATATGTTTCGTTATATAGTAAAGAGGATAATAAATCTTATACCTGTAGCTATCATTATTTCTATTATGCTTTTTGCTTTCTCTAAAGCTATGCCAGGAGATCCTATTAGAGCTATGATTCCAACTGGAACTCGTATGACTAAGGCTCAACAAGAAAGTTTATACAAGCAATTACAACATCGCTACGGATATGATAAGTCACTACCTGAACAATACATAATGTGGTTGGGTAGATCATTAAAGGGAGATTTTGGTGAATCTACCAGAGTTAAAAAGCCAGTAAAAGAATATTTGAAAGAACCTTTGAGAAATACAATTTATCTTAACTTAGGTTCAACAGTAATATCCTTTGTACTTTCGGTATTAATAGGTATCAGATCGGCAACGCACAGAGGAGGGGTCTTTGATAAAACCTTCCAGACTCTAACGCTGGTAGGTATAAGTGTTCCTGTATTTTTCATAGGACTTATTTTAATTTACCTATTAGCTTTTAAAGCAGGAGCTTTTCCTGCAAATGGTATGCCACGTAATAATACATTCTCAGAATGGGTAAAATACTTGACTTTACCGACTATAACCTTGACCATAGGCTCTCTTGCAGGACTTTCAAGATATGTTAGAAACTCAATGCTTGATGCCCTTAACCAAGATTATATTAGAACTGCAAGATCTAAGGGTCTAAAAGAAAAGACTGTTGTTTATTCTCATGCCTTTAGAAATGCACTTATTCCAGTAGTTACAGCTCTAACTTGGGCAGTTCTTGGAATGTTTTCAGGCTCTGCTATCACTGAGAGGATTTTTGCCTACAGAGGAATAGGAAATGAGCTTATAACTGCCGTAATAGCACAAGACTACAATGTAATTTTAACCTTATCAATGTTTTATGCACTTTTAACCTTGATTGGAAACTTGATAATGGATATAGCTTATGCTCTAGTAGATCCTAGAGTAAAATTAGAAGCGTAAGAGGTGGGCAATGAATAGTTTAATTCGTAAATCATTTTCTTCATATAAGAGATTTTTAAAAACATTACTCATCCGTGGTTTTACTTTTGCATCAGATAGTGATATCTATGAAAGTGAGAGAAAAGACGCTGAGAAAAGAAAAGCTGAAGAAGAAAAAGCAAACAATAATAATTTGAATAAAACTCCTAATTCTTCTAATGAAAATGATGCATTAAAAGAAGAAGCAATTAGATCTCCAGGTCAAGTTGCCCTAAGAAACTTTTTTAGAAACCCTTTGGGAGTATTTGGTCTAGTATTATTTATAGCTTTAATACTAGTAGTATTTGTTGGAAGCGCTATACTTCCTTTTAACCAATATTATTCTCAAGGTAACCTTACAAATGTTGCACCAGGTGGTGCTTACATGAATTTTCCAAAAGAAATGGAAAGTGAAGGAACAAAGAAAATATCTATCGGCAATACTTTTGCCATAGGTTTAACCAACGAGGGAAATATTTATGTTTGGGGATCTGATAATGAAGATAAAATTCTAACCATCCCTAAAAAAGCCAAAGAAGCCCTTAAAAACCAAAAAGTTATCGATGTGGCTGCTGGTGATAGACATATTATTTTTGCAACAGAAGATAATCAAATTTATGGTTGGGGTAATAATTCCTTTGACCAAACCAAAATGCCACCAATGTCAGAAAGTCAAATCAAAGAAGAAGGCATCAAGAAACTTGGAGCAGGCGTTCAATACTCAGCAGTTCTAACAAATAAGAAAAACTTGGTAGTTTGGGGTTCAACGCTAGCAAGCCGTCTAAATATGATCCCATCAACAATACAAGGACAAGTCGAAGACTTTGATACCTCATCTATTAATATGCTAGTTGCAAAAACTGATGGAACAATCCAATTAATTGGTGTAATGGGTGCTGAAAACCAAACAAATATGCCAAAAGAATTAACTGATGGAAGCGTAAAAGTTAAAAAAGTTGCTCTAACAGCTAACTCAGCTGCAGCAGTTGATGAAGATGGTAAAGTTTATGTTTGGGGTCCAAGTAGAGCTGGAGTAGCAGGCGATAATATTCCAAAATTTGACGGAAAAATCGTCGATATTCAAGGTGGAGAAACAACTTTCACAGCCCTAGATGAAAATGGCAAAATTTATAACTGGGGTCTAGATAACTACGGTGAACTAAACACTCCAGATGGAGAATACCAAAAAATATTTACATCATTTTTCAACAATTATGCAGTAACTAAAGATGGAAAGATTGAAACTTGGGGACTAAATGGTTTTAGATTTGGTTCAGACGATCAAGGTCGTGATATATTTACAAGACTTATCCACGGCGGACGTATGACCATGTTAATTTCTTTAGTTTCTACAGTAATCCAACTTGTACTAGGTGTACTTATTGGTATGATTTCAGGTTTTGCTGGAGGTCGTGTTGATAACGTATTGATGAGAATTTCTGAAATTATTTCATCATTCCCATTTTATCCAATGCTAATTTCACTTTCAGCATTGTTGCCACCAGGAGCAAGCCAAACACAAAGAATTACCATGGTAATGATCCTTTTAGGTTTGCTTGGTTGGACAGGACTTGCACGTTTAGTTCGTGGTCAAATCTTAGCTGAAAGAGAAAGAGATTATATAACAGCAGCCCGTGCTTTGGGTGTAAAAAACTGGTCAATAATTATGAAGCACATTTTCCCAAATGTCTTATCTATAGTTATAGTAAATGCGACACTAGATTATGCTGGTAACTTATTATCAGAATCAGGCTTATCATTCCTTGGTTTTGGTGTACAAGAGCCAACACCATCATGGGGCAATATGCTAACTGCAGCTCAAAAATCAGATGTACTAAACTTCTACTGGTGGAGATGGGTATTCCCAGCACTAGCAGTATTCTTAGTATCATTTTCAGTTAACCTTATTGGTGATGCCATAAGAGATGCAATTGACCCAAGAGCAAATGAGAGGTAGATGAATATGAGTTTATTAGAAATAAAAAAGCTCCACACCTATTTTTCCACAAGACGTGGACTAATAAAGGCTGTAAATGGAGTGTCATATACTATTGATGAAGGAAAAACTCTAGGACTTGTTGGAGAATCTGGTTCAGGTAAGAGTCAGACTGCTATGAGTATTCTTCAACTTTTTGAACCTAATCAAAAAATTTACCAAGGTGAAATTATTTTTGATGGACGTGATCTAACAAAACTTAAAAAAGGCGAAATGGAACATATCAGAGGTAATGATATCTCTATGATTTTCCAAGAGCCTATGAGTTCGCTAAACCCTGTATTTACAGTAGAAAAACAAATATCAGAAGTTTTGATCCTCCATAAGCACATGAATAAAAAAGAAGCGGCTCAAAGATGTGAAGAACTTCTAGCTTCTGTAAAAATACCAAACCCACACATCGTTGCCAAGCAATATCCATTTGAACTATCAGGTGGTATGAACCAAAGAGTTATGATTGCCATGGCGCTTGCTTGTGAGCCAAAATTACTAATAGCAGATGAGCCAACAACAGCTCTTGATGTAACAATTCAAGCGCAAATTCTAAGACTTATGAATGATTTAAAGCATAGATTAAACACATCTATACTATTTATCACCCATGACCTTGGAGTTATAAATCAAATGGCAGATGAAGTTGCGGTAATGTATTCTGGTCAAATTGTAGAACAATCTCCAGTAGAATATATATTTAAAACCGATATTACAGATTTCAACCATCCATATACAGTAGCTTTGCTAAATTCCATCCCATCAATAACAAGTGATAGAAACCAAAGGCTTGATATAATACCAGGATCTGTACCACATCCACTAAACCTACCACCAGGATGTAAATTTGCAGATAGATGTAAATTTACAACAGAAAAATGTATCAATCAAATGCCAGAATTAGTACAAGTTACTGATCAGCAAAGGATTAGATGTCATTATCCAAATAGAAAGGAAAGAGAAGATGGAACATACCGAAGATAAGAAAGTCTTATTTAAGATAAGAAGTCTTAAAAAATATTTCCCTCTAAAGAAAAAGGGCATTTTTGATAGAAGTCCACAACAATATGTTCACGCTAACGAGTCTATCAATTTAGACATTTATAAGGGTGAAACTTTAGGACTTGTAGGAGAATCAGGATGTGGTAAATCAACTTTTGGTAGAACTCTTCTTCAAATTTATGATCAAACCGAGGGAACAACTCTTTACTATGGAAAGACCCTAGAAGAATTTGCTCCAGAATATATGGAAAAAATGATCAAAAATATTCCAAGTCAGTTTCAAAATTACGATAAAGCGAGCACAGAGCTAAATGAAATCTACGATAGCCTTGATAAAGCACAAACCGATGAAGAACGTGCAAAAGCCAACGAAGCTGCTATGCACAAACGTCGTGAAATCGAAGATAAATACCTAAATATGATTAGAATTGCAGGAGGTCTTCTTGCAAGCGATGATTTATCAAAAGTATCAAACCTATTATTAGATTATTACCAAGCTCTAAAAGAACGTGCTGTTGTCTTAGAAAATATAGAAACTTTTGAAGATAAACTAAAAATGAGATGTAGAGATTGGGATACTTACTACAATCTTCGTGATAATGATAGCAAATACAAAGAACTTGTAAGCAAAAAAAATGAACTTTCAATCAAAGTTGATGAAAAATTCGAAAAAATTGAAGAATTTAGAAATACTCTAAAAGACAAGGAAAACTTTGAAGAACTTGAAAGCCATAAAGATAGTGGTATCGACCTATCAGAATTAACCAATGAAGAGATGAGAGGCCTTAGAAAAGACCTACAAATGATCTTCCAAGACCCATATGGTTCACTAGATACAAAAATGACAGTAGGAAATATCATAGGCGAGGGAGTTTTAGGTCACGAATTATTCAAATCACGTAAGGACAAAGGTTACAATGAATACATTCAAGAAACTATGGACAAATGTGGACTTGCGCCATATTTCCTTCATAGATATCCTCACCAATTCTCAGGTGGACAAAGACAAAGAATTGGAATAGCAAGAGCTCTTGCACTAAAACCAAAATTTATAGTTTGCGATGAGGCTGTATCTGCTCTTGACGTATCAATTCAATCACAAATTATAAACTTACTACAAGACCTAAAAGAAGAAAATAACCTAACATATTTATTCATCACTCACGACCTATCAGTAGTAAAATACATCTCTGATAGAATTGGAGTAATGTATTTGGGAGTATTGGTAGAATTAACAGAATCTGATAAAATATTCGAAAAACCACTTCACCCATACACCCAAGCCCTATTACAAGCAATTCCAAGAACTGACGTAGATCAAGGACAAGAATTACAAGTAATAGAAGGAGATATACCATCAGCAGTACATCCTCCAAAAGGATGCCGTTTCCATACCAGATGTAAATATGCAATGGATATCTGCAAAACTTATGAACCAGAACTCAAAGACTATGATAACGGACACTTTGTAGCTTGCCACCTAATGGAAGTAAGCGAAGAAGAAAAACAAAAAGCCTATGAGAAAAATAAAGAATTAAGAGAAAAAGAAGAACACGAACTAGAAGAGATGAGTGTTCTATGAGAGGACCTATAAATAGATTTTCAAACAAAAGTAGAGAAGAAATCTATGAAAAAGAAAATCTCTTAGATGAAAGCAATCTAGAAAAAGGCGATAGATTAGCAATGTTTTTGGCAGCAATGAAAGTATTCTTGCCAGGACTACTAATAGTAATCGGCCCTTTGCTATTACTTGCGCTATTTCTATAATATTCAAAGACGAGAATAAATGATATGGATTTCTATTTAGTAATCCATATCAAAAATCTCGTCTTTTTTTGATATAATAAAAGTAAGAAAACCTAGGGAGGGAAAATGTTTAAGATAAATAATTTTTTAGATAATGATGATATATTGATAACTCAACAACTTGGAGCATTTAAAGTGGCAGAATACAAAAGAGATCTGTCAGTAACAAAAGAAAGTGCACAAAGAGAATATTTTGCAGGAGAAATGGGAGTTAGACTAAAACAACTAATATGTGATTTAAAAATTAGCCCAGTAGTCCTTCAAAAAGGAGCTATGCAATGGTTGGTAGGAGATGTAAAAGCATCTACTGGTATAAAAGGCATAGGAGATTTCATAGGCAAAGGAATCATGAGTAAGGTAACAAACGAATCTGCGGTTAAACCAGAATACAATGGAAGCGGAATAGTTGTCTTGGAGCCGACTTTTAAGCATATAGTTTTGATAGATGTATCTTATTGGAATAATTCAATAGTCCTTGAAGATGGACTTTTCTTGGCAGCAGAAGCAGGATTAAAACAAAAATTAGTAGCAAGAACTAATTTTTCATCAGCTATAGCAGGCAATGAGGGGATTTTCAACCTAGCTCTTGTTGGAGATGGAGTTTGTGCATTGGAATCTCCAGTAGCAAAAAGTGAACTTATAGAAGTTGAACTAGAAGATGATGAAATCAAAATAGACGGATCATTTGCCATAGCTTGGTCTGGCTCTTTGAAATTTACAGTAGAAAAATCAACAAAATCCTTGGTTGGATCAGCTGTAAGCGGAGAGGGACTTGTAAATGTTTACAGAGGAACAGGAAAAATTTTGATGGCCCCTGTAGCCTTTAACTAAAAAATTAAGAAATTATTAAAAAAATTTAAAAAATATGTTTAAAATAAAAAATAGAGGGTATCATATAAATAAGAAAAATATTTTTCAAAATAAATAGAAATGGAGGGACAGTCCAATGAAAAGTGAAAACGACTTCGAACTTTACTTTAAGCCAGATTGTCCATATTGCTTGAAGGTTTTAAATTTCTTTAGTGAAAATAAAATCATCAAATTTCCATCCTATAACACAGAAGATAAAACCTGCGGTGCGGAAAATAGACGCAAATTAGAAGAAATCGGAGGAAAGGTACAAGTACCATGTATGGTTATAGATGGCAAAGCAATGTATGAATCTGACGATATAATCGAATACGCAAAAGCAAATCTTCTTTAGAGAAAGTATAAAAAGAAACTTAAAAAATATGTATCGCATTGAAACTTAGAAAGGAAAAGAGCATGATATACCACATGCCAGTTTCAATATAGTTTTAAATATTAGTAAGTAAAGAAATTTACTTTGAAGAAATCACTAAACCCAAGTAATTAAGATCATTAAATTACAAAAGCCCTTAACAATACCAGTTAAGAGAAAAATTAGTCAATTGAAATAAGTTGTTTAACTTAAATTTTGTAAGGAGGATGGTTTTAATGTGAGCTTGGGTTTTTTATTTGTAAATTTCTTAGTTGGTAGAATTTATTTTTTAATTATATTAGATAATAATTTTATAAGGGGTTATCATGAAAAGATTTTTTACTTTGCTTATTTGTCTTGTATTTCTTGGAGCTTGCTTTTCTAAAAATTCAAAAGAAGATGATTCATTGAATATAAACCCAGAGCTAATAGAAAAGATTACAATTTCAACTCAAATGACAGATCCAAAAGAAGATCTTGTTATTAAAAATGAAAATTTTGAGAACTTGATAAATAAATTAAATTCCTATTCCATAAAAGAAATAAAAGATGAAAATGAAAAAGGCTGGCAATATTTATTCAAACTAGAAGAAAAGGGAGGAGGGATTATCCTCATATCTTTCATGGACGATAAAGTTTATGTAAATGAAAAAGCCTATCAAGTAGATGGTTATGACAAGGACGACTTCTTATACTTATTTGACAAGTCTTCTAATAAGTAGTTTAGGAATAAAAAATATAAAGGAGAGTACATGGTAAACTTAAAAAGAGTAGAAGAAAATTTAAAAGATTTTGAAAAGTTTTCGGCGACACCTGGCAATGGTTGTTCTAGGCTTGCTTTTTCTAAAGAGATCAAAGATGCAGGTTAAAAGTTGGTAGAGCTTATGGAAGATGCAAACTTAGAAGTTACAAAAGATTTTTGCGGAAATATTTTTGGAATTAGAAAAGGAAAAGATTCTAGCAAAGCTGCCATGATGGATGAAAAATTAATGGATATGATGGAAAATATCGCTGAAAAGAAAAACTACTCCTATTATGTATTACCATCAGGAGCAGGCCATGACACAATGATAATTTCAAAATATCATCCAACAGCAATGATATTTGTACCAAGCATCAATGGCAGAAGCCATAGCCCAGAAGAATTTACACCTTACAATTACTTTGAAAAAGCAATAGATGTATTGTATGAATTGGTAATTAGTTTAGAGTAAATAATCGATTTTTCATACAAATAACCGCATTTTAAAAGGTCTAGAAAAATCTAGACCTTTTAAAAATTTAATCATTTAACTGCTCTACTTTATTTTCTTCCTTGACATATTCTGGAATCATTTTATTTGCCATTGTAAATAAAACCGCCATTACTATTGCATCGTCAAACCAGCCTAGAAATGGAAGTAAATCATTAATCACATCTGCTGGCAATATTGCATATAAAATTGCAAGAATTACTGCGATTTTTGCTCCCTTTGGAGTATCTTTACTTTTTAAGGCTCGAAAAAAAGTTGGAATTGCTGTTCTGATTCTATTTAGTTTATTCATAAAAACTCCTTTCTTAAAATGAGTTTAAATTTTCTTTATTTACAATATCATTATACTTTAATTTTATGAAAATCAAGTTTAATTATAATAAACTTATAAAATCCATTCTACTATGTTATAATATCTATAAGGAGATTATTATGGGATTTAGATTTAGAAAAAGTATCAATCTTGGCAAGGGTTTTAGGATAAATTTGAGCAAATCAGGCCCTGGTTTTTCTTGGGGAGGCCCTGGATTTAGGCTAACGAGAACCGCTAAGGGAAATATTCGTGGAACAGCTTATATACCGGGAACAGGAATTGGTTATCAAAAAGAATTTTCAAACCCTTTTGATGGCAAAAAGTCAAAAAAAGCCACAAGTTCAAAGACAAATAAAGAAATTTCAGAAAATAAAAAAGTAAACAGCTTTCAAAATGATTTAAAAAATATAAAAACTTCCGATATGAGTGATATTTTGCAAGCTAGTAAAAAAAATCAAACAAATAATATTATAAGCATCATTTTGATTTTGGCAGGTCTTGGTCTTGGCTTTATCAATCCGATTTTATTTTTGATAGCTCTTTGTGGAGTGGTTTTTTTCCTTTATAATAGAGGCAATCAAACAATTAGAATAGACTACGAAATGGGCGAAGATGCCAAAGAGGAGCTTGATAGCACAAATAAGTTTCTTGAAGGAATTATGGAATCTGACGAAGTTTTTTTGGTAAATGAAAGCGTAGATTTGGATGAAGATAATCCGGCTGATATGAAAATTATCGATAGAACGCCTTTAACTTTTAGAGAAGGCAACGATGAAATCCAAACAAATGTCAAAACTTATACCCTAGAAGGAGCAAATAAGAAGATAATATTTTTGCCGGATTCAATTTTCATTAAAGATCCAAGTGGCAAAACCGCCCTAAGTCTAAAAGAAGTTGAGCTAAATCTGGGTAAAATGACTTTTTTAGAAGAAGGAGAAGTTGCTTACGATGCAACAGTTATTGGCAAAAGCTATGAACATCTTAACAAAGATGGTAGCAAGGATAAAAGATATAAGGATAATCCTGAATTAACTTTGGTCGATTATGGGATTCTTTCAATCTTTAACAAAGAAGGCCTAAATTTATTCATAGTATTTTCTGATACAGTTTTAGATGGCAAGTAAAATTTTATATCCAAAGACGATGAGATCTCAAGATTTTTTCTTACAGAAAAGAAAATAAAAATCTTGGGATTTTTTTATTTTATCAGAGGGAAATTTGTATATTTATAAAAAATAAAGGCCGCAATTTTCATAATTATTGAAATTATGATATAATTGCTACTGTATCAAAATTTATCGACTAAATTTTTATGGAAAACAAGATTTTTGTCAGATCAAATATAATTATTTTACATAAGGAAAGGAATAATAATGGAAAAGGAATTAAGAAAATCAAAAGTCTTAACCTATGCAGGTGCCTTTATAGCAATCCTAATAGGTTCTGGCTTTGCGACAGGACAGGAGCTTTTGCAATTTTTTGCCGCCTATGGCTTAAAAGGACTAATAGGTGTATTAGTAAGTTTTGTTTTGTTCGCTTTTGTTGGAGTAGAATTTGTAACTTATGGTCATAAGTACCATTTGGAAAATCCCAATGACATCTACAAAAAGATAGCAGGAGATAAGGTTGGAAAATTTTATGATTATTTCTCTGTATTTTTTCTATTTTTATCATATACAGTCATGATTGCAGGAGCTCAAGCAACTCTTGTTCAACAATACAATGCTCCTAAATTTGTCGGAGGAATAATTCTTGGAATCATTGTAATTGCAACAGTTGTTTTTGGCCTAAGCACAATAGTAGATATTATTGGCAAAATTGGTCCGGTAATAGTTGTGCTTGCTCTTTTAGTTGGCGGAATTTCAATTAGCAAAAATTTTGGAAATTTAAGCCAGTCTTTGGAATTGATTAAAACTTTAAATGCCAATAAAGAAATAATAAAAGCATCAGAAATAGGTTTTTTGCCAGCAGCTCTTACCTATGTTGGTTTTAACATGATTTGGCTTGCAGCTTTTTGTGCAAAAGTTGGAGATGAAGCAGAAAATTTTAACGAAGCAAGAAAAGGTCAAATACTTGGAGCTGTAGGATTTTCTGCGGCAATATTTGTAATGGCAATAGCAATAATTCTATCAATTGGTAAATTATATAATTCACAAATCCCGTCTTTGGTTTTGGCAGATGAAATAAACAGAGTTTTTGGAACTATCTTTTCACTAACAATAATTCTAGGAATTTACACATCAGCAGTGCCGTTGTTATGGACACCAGTTGCAAGATTTCGCAAAGAAGGAACAAAAGAGTTTAAGAGCCTAACAATAATACTAGGAATTGCTGGTATGATAATTGGCCTATCAATAGAATTTGATCTACTAGTAAAATATGTTTATGTAATAAATGGCTATTTGGGATTAATTCTCTTGGCGATAATGATTTATAAAAGTTTTAAGAGAAAAGAGATAGAAAAATATTAAATTACTTTGATAAAAATTAAATTTATGATATACTACTTTAGTAAATTTATTTAAGGAGGAAACATGAATAAACTTAAATCAATAGCTTTGTTAGCTGCATTAACTCTAGTTTTTGCTGGATGTGGCAAAAACGAAGATGCAAAAAGTAATGATCAAGCTACAGAAACTAAGCAAACAGAAGCAGTAGAAAATAAAGAAGATAATAAAGAAGCTGCTGATAACGAAGAAAACAAAGACGAATCTTCAAAAGAAGATGATCAAAGTCAAGCAAAAGAGGGCGGACTTTTTGTACTTGGAATCGGATCTGATCCATCGATAGTAAATCCTTTGTACGCAAATGACAGAGTTTCACTAACCTTAACTCATATTTTATATGATAATGTTTATAATGTAAAAAAAGGCGAAATTATTTATGATGGTCTAGCAGAATCAATGACACCATCAGATGATAATTTAACTTACACACTTAAATTAAAAGAAAATCTAAAATGGCATGATGGAGAAGCTATAACAGCTGATGATTTAATCTATACTTATGATGTAGTATTAGATGAAAAACAACAAACTAAAGGTCATTCTGATCTTATGAATAATGATAAACCAATTGCTTATAAGAAGTTAGATGACTTGACAGTTGAGTTTAAGTTAGAAAAACCAGATGCAACATTTATCCAGGGTTTAGCAGGAATTGTGCCAGTTCCAAAACACATATTTGAAGGCGAAGCTGACCTTGCAAAAAGCGAAAAGAACAAAAATCCAATAGGAAGTGGTTCTTTCAAATTCAAAGAACACAAAACTGGTGAATTATACCAAGTTGAAAGATTTGATGATTATCATGGAGATGTAGCAAAACTAGATGGCATAGCTTTTAAGGTTATTCCAGATGCTAATGCACAAAATTTAGCATTAGAAAATGGTGAAATATCTGCATCTTATGTAAAATCACAGAATGTTGATAAATTTAAAGATAACGATAAGTTCGATTTGTACACATTCTCAGAAGGAATGGTAGATACAATATTCTTCAAAGTTTCAAATCCAAAAATGCAAGATAAAAACCTTAGACAAGCAATTTCTTATGCAATTGATAAGAACAAACTAATCCAAGGAGCTTATAACGGAGAAGAATATGCAACACCAGCTTATTCACCATTCTCACTTGAAACACAATTTGTAACAGATGATGTAGAAAAATATGATTATAATGTAGAAAAGGCTAAAGAATTAGTAAAAGATGTTAAAAAAGAAGATCTCAATCTAAGATTAATGTATACATCAGGAAGCCCAGCTACTGAAAAAGAAGCTTTACTAATCCAAGAAATGCTAAAAGAAATAGGAGTAAATCTAGAACTTCTACCAATGGAAAGAGCAACATTTATAGAAAAATTACTAGATCCTAAAAACCAAGATTTTGAAATGGCTATAAATGGATACGTTATGGGAGATAATCCAGATAGCTATGGATATCTATTTAAAACTGGAAGTGCAGAAAACTTCAGTGGTTATTCAAATGAAGAAATAGATAAACTATTTGCAGAAGGAAAAACAGAGATGGATGAAGCTAAGAGAAGTGAAATCTATAAGAAAATCCAACAAATCTTAGTTGATGATGCTGTTCAATATTCATTAGTAAACACTAAATCAATAATTGCTGCAAATAGCGAATTTGGAAATATAGAAGAAGCAACTCCAGCTCCAATCTATATGCTACAATACTATAACAAAATTACAAAAAAGTAGACAGTGACAATTAAAGAAGATTTAAAGTAAGTAGGTGACAAATGTTACCTACTACTTTTTATAGGAGAAAAAAATGGTAAAAATGATATTAAAAAGATTAGCACAAAGCATACCGATGATAATAACAATATCAATTGTATCTTTTTTGCTAATTAGAGTTGCTCCTGGAGATCCTGTAAGAGCCTTGGTTACTCCAGAATCTTCCTTTGAAGACATAGAAAGAATAAGAGAAGCCATGGGTTTAAATGATAATTATCTTGTTCAATATGCTAGATGGGCCAAGGCGGTTTTACAAGGTGATTTCGGATATTCATTTTCAAATCATAGACCAGTATTAGAACAAATAGTTGAAAGATTGCCACAAACTTTAGGACTTATGGTTTCGGCTTTAATAATTTCTCTAGTAATCGGAACAATAATAGGAATTATATCTGCTATGAATAACGGAGGAATTTTTGACAAAATCTTTACTTTCTTATCATACGTTGGAATTTCGATTCCTAGTTTTTGGTTTGCTATGATTTTGATTCATATTTTATCACTAAAATTAGGATGGCTACCTTCAATTGGTATGAGAACTTTGGGAGTTGAAACAACGGCTGATTTGATAAAGCATTCAATAATGCCGGTTTTAACCCTATCTATTTCTGATACTGCAACTATATCAAGATATGTTAGAGCTAGAGTTGTAAGTGAACTAAAAGAAGATTATGTCATGACAGAAAAGGCTCAAGGATTTTCAAAAACAGATTTATTTTTCAAAAGTATCTTAAAAAACTCCCTTTTGCCAATAATTACAATCTTAGGTATGGGACTACCTAGGCTTATATCAGGTGCTTTTATAACAGAGAGTATTTTTGGTTGGCCAGGACTTGGACAACTTGGCATGAATGCAATTTTTAAGTATGACTATCCGCTAATAATGGCTACAACAATGTTTGCATCCTTATTATTAATATTTGGAAATCTTTTAAGCGATATTTTATATATGATAGTAGATCCTAGAATAAAAGAGGCACAATGATGAAGAACTTAAAAAATAAATTCAAATATAGCCCGCTTTCATTTAAATTTTCAGTTATTGCAATAATAATTTTGATATTAGCAGCTACTCTTGCTGATTTGTACCCACAAAATGGAATTGATACTGATATTCTAAATTCCCTACAAAAGCCATCAAGTGCTCATTTGTTTGGAACAGATGATTTGGGACGTGATTATTTTGCCAGAGCTTTACATGGAGCTCGTGCATCTTTATCAGTTGGAATAATTTCTGTATTAGTTTCAACAATAATAGGAAGTATTGTTGGAATTACAAGTGGATATTTTGGAGGCAAAGTTGATGCTATAATAATGAGAATAGTAGATATTTTGATGAGCGTTCCTTCATTTTTCCTAATTTTAATCCTAAATGCAGTTTTAAAACCAGGAATACAAAATATTATTATAATAATCGGTTTGTTTAACTGGATGGGTATAGCAAGGCTTATGAGGGCAGAAACTTTATCTATTAGACAAAGAGAATATGTTTCTTATTCAAAAATGATTGGAATAAGAGATAAAAAAATTATGTTAAAGCATATTTTTAGAAATGTTTTGCCAACCTTATCCGTTGCAGTTTCAATAAATGTTGCAGGGGCGATACTCACTGAATCTTCATTAAGCTTTTTGGGTCTTGGAGTAAGACAACCTGCATCTTCTTGGGGTTCAATGCTAAAAGATGCTCAACAATATTTAGGAGATTATTCTTACCTTGCATTCTTTCCGGGCCTATTAATATTAATAACAGTCCTTAGCTTTAACGTTATAGGTGATTATCTAAGGGAGGAATACTAATGGAAATATTATTGGAAGTAAAAAACTTAAATGTAAGATTTGAAAATAAAGGTATAAAGACCTATGCTGTAAATGGTGTTTCATTTGACGTTTTTGAAGATGAGAGCTTAGGGATAGTTGGAGAATCAGGTTCAGGCAAATCCGTTAGTGCGAAATCCATCTTAAGATTATTAGACAAAAGCTCCAAAACAAGTGGAGAAATTTTGTTTAAAGGGGAAGATATTTTTTCTATGGCAGAAAAAAATTTAAGAGATATACGAGGCAATGAGATATCTATGATATTTCAAGATCCCATGACTTCCTTAAATCCTTTATTCAAGATAGGAACACAAATGAAGAGATTAATCAAAAGGCACAGAAAAGATTTATCTGATAAAGAAATCTATGATAAAGCAATTAAATATCTAGATTTGGTTGGAATTCCAGATGCAGAAAATAGAATGAATTCTTATCCTCACGAATTTTCTGGAGGTATGCGCCAAAGAGTTATGATTGCAATGAGCCTTTGTCTTAACCCGAAATTAATAATAGCAGATGAGCCGACAACAGCTCTTGATGTTACTATTCAAGCTCAAGTTCTAAATCTTTTAAACGAAATTCGCCACGATAACCAAAATTCAATTATGATGATTACTCATGATTTAGGTGTTGTGGCAAATACTTGCGATAGAATGCTTGTAATGTATGGGGGTAGAATAATGGAAATGGGTAAAGTCGATGAAGTTTTTGAAGATCCTAAGCATCCTTACACCAGAGGTCTTTTAAAATCTTTGCCAATGATAGGTAATAATCAAAGGCTTGTTCCTATTAAAGGAAATCCTCCTGTAATTCACGAAAAATTGGAAGCTTGTCCATTCTTTGACAGATGTCCAGATAGAAAAAAAGAATGTGATAAAATAAATCCAAAAGAAAAACTTTTCGATAATGGTCATAAAGTTTATTGTCACTTGTACTAGGAGTAGATATGGAAAAATTATATCAAGTTAAAAACTTAAAAAAATATTATCCAATCAAAAAATCCTTGTTTGGAGCAAATAAATACCTAAAAGCAGTGGATGACGTAAGTTTTGACATATATAAAGGTGAAACATTTGGTTTGGTTGGAGAATCAGGATCAGGTAAATCAACGATAGGCAAATGTCTAACAAAAATAGAAGAAATTAGTGATGGAGAAATCTTATATAAGGATAAGTCCATAATAAAATCTGACGATAAAACAATAAAAGATTTTAGAAACAACATTCAAGCAATATTTCAAGATCCTTATTCATCACTAAATCCTACACTAAATATTTTTGAAATAATAGCAGAACCAATCAGAAGTCAAGAAAAATTAACAGAAAGTCAAATAAAAGAAAAAGTAGCGAGTCTTATGGAAAAAGTTGGTATTTCGGCTGATTATATGGAAAAAAAACCTAGAGAGTTTTCTGGAGGTCAGCGCCAAAGAATAAGTATAGCAAGAGCAATTTCCACAAATCCAGAATTTATATTATGTGATGAACCAATATCTGCTCTTGACGTTTCAATTCAAGCGCAAATTGTGAATTTGCTAGAAGACATACAAAAAGACTTGGGTATAACTTATTTATTTATAGCCCATGATTTAGCAATGGTGGAGCATATTTCTGATAGAATTGGAGTTTTATATATGGGACACTTAGTGGAAATTGGAGATTCTCGTCAAATTTATAAAAATCCCAAACATCCATATACAATTGGTTTGCTAAATTCAATCTTGGATCCTCGCCCTAGGAGAGATAAAACAAAACCACTAAAAACTATATCAAGTGATATACCAAGTCCTATCGATTTACCAAAAGGTTGCGTTTTTCAAACAAGATGTCCTTATAAAACCGATGGGTGCCTAACAGAAAGTCCTCAATTGGAAGAATTTGAAAATGGTCATAAAATAGCTTGCTTTAATGCCGAAAAAATTTCTAGCTATTAAATAAACTGACTTAATATGAGGAAAATTACCAAAGCCAAAAGCACACCAGTAACTAGATCTATAAGGACGTGTTGTTTGGTAAAAAGTGTCGAGAGAATTATTCCCAAAGCGGTTGTTGAGTAAATAATTCTAAGATTTATAGGCATAGTAGAAGCGGCAAGTGCAAATATTAATACGAGTGTAGAAATTGAGCAGTGCATACTTGGCGAACAATTTAGACCCTTGTAGGAAAATTTGTAGAGGATTTTTAGCATCCAGCCTCCCTTAATATTTTCCAAATCCTTTGGCCTTGTGCAAGTTGTTGGATATGCCAAATAAATAATTACGCTTATAACAATATCAATAATCCAACAAATTACATAAAGCTCATAGAGATTTTTAGCCTCCTTAAATAAACTTATAGGAAAAATTGCAATCAAAGGAAACCACAATACATAAACAAGGGCAAAATAAGGAAGAGCCGGAATTTTTTTATCGATTGGCAAGTCCATATTTTTGGGATTTTTTTGAAAAAATTCACAGCCAAAATACAAAACAACTTGAAATATTAAAATTATAATTTGTCTAATAATTACATTCTTTAAATTCATATCTTTCTCTTTTCATCAACAATGATAGCTCAAAAAGAGTAAAACATCAACAGTTTTTAGAAATATTTAGTCAAAAAATATAAATTGACTAATATAAAAAATTTAACTTTATTTAACATAAATGAGATAATATAAGTATAGAGATTTTTAATAGATTATATGAAAAAATTTAAGATCTTAAAACTTAGGAGCTTTAATGACAAAACTTGATATAAAACAGGCAAAAGACTTTGTATTGGCTTTACCAGCTGCAAAGGGAGTTCACACCCTAAAAAAAATCGCTCTTTTGCTAGGAAAATTTGACAACCCACAAGATAAAATCAAAGTTATCCACCTAGCAGGCACCAACGGCAAGGGTTCAACAAGCAATATGCTTGCCAGTGTTTTTTCTGCTAAGTATAAGACTGGACTTTTCACCTCGCCTTACATGCTAGAAATAAATGAAAATATTTCTATAAATGGCAAAAATATAAGCGATGAAGATTTTGCCGATTTGGTTAATAGATTGAAAGATTATGTAAAAGAATTGGCAGAAGAAGAATATTATCTATCATATTTTGAAGTTCTTACAGCCATGATGTATATATATTTTTACGAACAAAAAGTCGATATAGCAATCGTTGAAACGGGTCTTGGGGGGCTACTTGATTGTACAAATATAATAAAAAAGCCACTTGCTTCTGTAATTACGACAATTTCCATGGATCATATGAACATATTGGGTGATACCATAGAAGAAATTGCCTATCAAAAAGCTGGAATAATAAAGGAAAATACACCAGTGTTTTTGTATCCTCAAAGTAAGGAAGTTTTTCAAATTTTTAGCCAAAAGGCAAAAGAAAAAAATTCCGAACTTTATACTTTTACAAAAGATGAGATCAATATCAAAAAATCTGATGACAATTCCAACATCTTTGATTTTAGAGATTATAAGGATGTGGAAATAGAATTAGTCGGCAACCACCAAATATTAAATGCCTCCTTGGCCTTGATGGTGATAGATTATTTTAAAGACGAATTTAATTTAGAAACTAAAGCAATAAAAAAATCCTTGGCCAAGGCCAAAAATATCGGAAGATTAACGACTATTTGCAAAAATCCGAGAATAATAATAGACGGAGCTCACAATAGAGAGGCAATTGATGCTTTGATTAAATTTATAGATAAACTAACTTATGATAAACTAATAATAGGATTTTCCGTCCTAAAAGATAAGGACTATGATTATATAATAAAAAGCCTAAGCCAAAAGGCAGATAAGCTCATAGTAACAAGCCTTGATAATCCAAGAGCTTTCGAATTTGAAGATCTTTTAGACATTAGCAAAAAATATTTTCCTAATACTCTCGCCATAGAAGATAGGAAAAAGGCTTATCAATATGCAAAAAATATAGCAAGGCCAAAAGATCTTGTAATTTGGTGTGGGTCTTTGTATCTAATTTCCGAATTTATAAATTATGAGAAATAAAGGGCTTATTTTGCCGATAATAATTTATTATTTTCGCAAAAGAATAAACAAAAAACCATTACTAAAATGTAATGGTCTTTGATGGTTGAAATCTTCAAAAGATTTCTGAGTTAAACAGCGAAAGTTTTTGACTTTCAAGACTATTATATATAAAAACGTTGAATTTGTAAAGCTTGTATATTTATAAATAAATTTTGTATTTTTGGGTAAAATAAAAATGGAGGTTTTCAAACTAATATATGAATATTTTACTAGCAATAGATTCTATAAAAAATTTTGAAAATTCAGTAGAAATAGGACAAATATTTAAAGAAGAATTTAAGTCAAATACATATATAATGCCGTTTTTTGATGGCGGCATTGGCACTGTTGAGTCCATGAAAGAATTTCTTAATGGAACTTATCATTATGTAAATGTCCACAATCCTTTAAATGAAGTAATTACAGCTCGTTATGTAATGAAAGATGATTATGCAGTTATGGAAATGGCAGAAAGCTCTGGCCTACGATTACTTTATAAGGAAGATTTGGATGTTATGAATTCTTCTTCCCTAGGCTTTGGTGAAATGCTTGTCGATGGCCTAGAAAATGACGCCGAATCTCTTTTTGTAGGGATTGGTGATACGGCAACCAACGACTTGGGCATGGGCATGCTCTATGCTTTGGGAGTAAGGTTTTACGATAAAGATGACAATCAACTAAATCCAATAGCTTCAAATATGGCAAAAGTTTCAAGAGTTGATATAGATAATATAGATCACAGGATTTATAATAGAAAAATTCAGATAGCAACAAGCTCTGATACAACCCTTTTTGGAGAAAATTCATTTTTGGAAAATAGAATTTATAGAAAAGGCGCCAGCATTGAAGATATAGCTTATCTTTATAAGGGAAGCAAAAATTTCAAAAAAGTAATCGAGGACACTTTGGGAGTTGATTCTATAGATTTGCCTTCCTTAGGATCTGGAGGTGGAGTTGCTTGGGCCTTGTATGTATTTTTTAAGGCAAAAATATCAAGATCAATGGATATAATTTTGGAGAAATTAAATTTTGAGAAACTTGTAAAAGAAAATGACGTTTTGATTCTGGGAGAAAATGTGGATCAATTCGATGGGGCAAGCTCAATAAATGTTTCTACCTTTGCCAAAGCCTACAATGAAAATATAAAGATAGTTTTCCTAGAAGATGGAAATGGCAAAGAAATAGGCAAAAGAGAAAATTTTGATTTGATTTACAAATATTATATTTCCGATGATTTTGAAAGAAAAGATATGCTAAGTGCCATTAGAGCTTTGGCAAGAGATGTAAGTGAGCAGTTGCTGGGAAAAATTTAGAAAGTAGTATAATGACTTCATGAATAAAATTAAAAATTTCGGAGAAAATAAGGTGACTTTTGTACTAATAGCTATAAATGTAATAGTTTTTGCCCTGATGACGCTAACAGGAGGAAGCGAAAATACGGAAAATTTAGTCCGTTACGGGGCTGTGGTAAAAGGCTTAATTGCCCAAGGCCAGTGGTGGAGGCTTCTTACAGCATCCTTTATCCACATAGGACTTATGCATATTCTCTTTAATATGTATTTTTTGTACCAACTAGGCCCTACTTTTGAAAGGCTTTATGGAAGTGTTAATTTCTTGCTTATATATCTTCTAGCAGGAATATTGGGAAATCTTGCAAGCTTTGCCTTTGGTTCTGAATTTTCCATAAGCGCTGGAGCTTCTACATCCCTATACGGAATGTTTGGTCTTGCCCTTGGTCTTATGCTAAATTACAAAAACGATGCCATACTTCATAGCTTTGGCGCAAGTTTTCTTTCAATAATAGCTATAAATATAGTTTATTCACTCCTAAATCCGAGAGTTGGAATGCTTGGACATTTGGGTGGACTTGTAGGAGGTATTATACTTTCAGGAATTTTCCCTGTGGTAAATAGAGAGCTAAACTCACAAGTTAGGATAATTTCTATTGCAGCTATTTTACTATTGATTTACTTACTAATTACAATCGGTCTAAGGTCAATTAATTAAGAGTTGAAAATGAAAAAAATTATAATTATTTTAAGCCTATGCTTTATCCTAAGTGGATGCGATTATCAATCAAGATCGGATTTTAAAGCAGAAATTAATAAAGAAAAAAATCTTTCGAATAATATGGATTTTCCAAAAATAACTTATGTAAAAGATGATTTTACCGAAGAAGATGAAGAGGAAAATAACTCTGATGAAGATAAGATAAATTTCAAAGAAATTTATGGTAAGGGATCTCTTGGAGAAAATCTTGATGCCAAAAATTCTATGGGAAATCTTATAGATACAAAAATTGACGACACTCAAATTGGAATTTCCTTGCTGGAATCTGTGCAAAGTCCTGGAGGCTATTCAACTTTTATTTCCTATAAGAAAGATGGAAATTTAGTGGAAAGAGAATTTGGCCCTCTTGCTGGCTTTAATGATCTAGCAAGTACAGTTAGCTATGATACGATCGATTCACAATCTGGCAAACTACTTCTAATTAGTCAGGTAAGTATTTTCGATGGTAAAAGTTTTTCGGCTTATTACTTGTTTAACAAATATATGGGCCTTATGGATTATCTGGTTTTTAGAACCTCAATCGATAATGTAGATACTACTGTTGAAAGATTGGGAGAAGTTATAGAATATCCAGAAAGTCCAAGACAAGGAAGCCTTGAAGAAGCTATCAACAATAGAATTGCAACAGAAGATGAATATCTAAAAACTTTGTTAGATGTTTATGGAGTAAAGACAAAGGCAATTTCTTCCTATGTGGAAGGTAAAAAAATGGAAATTGGCTATATAGCCGATATTGAAGAAAAAAATAGGATTTTACTTGCAAATACAAGCTCAAATCCTATGAATATTGATTTAAAATAAAGGAGAAAAAATGAAAAGAAACGAAGTTGACAAAAATTTGACTTGGAATATCGAATTAATTTATGCAAATGATGAAGATTTTTATAAAGATATCGAAGAAGTCAAGAAACTAGCAGATGATTTATGCAAATTTAAGGGCAAAATCACAGAAAATGCCGATAGCCTTTTAAAATTCCTAGAAGAATACGAAAAATACGGAAGAATATTTTCTAAAGCAAGTGTATATTCTCACCTAAGAAATGACGAAGATACAACAGTTACAAAATACCAAGAAATGACTCAAACCATTACAATTGTTGAATCAGAGCTTTCACAAAAATTATCATTTATCAAACCAGAAATTCTAAATGAAGATTATCAAAAAATACAAGCAATGCTTAAAGAAAAAGAAGAGCTAAAAATCTATGAACATTATTTTGAAGACTTATTTAGAGAAAAAGAACACGTTCTTAGCGAAAACGAAGAAAAAATCCTCGCAAGCTATTCAAAATTAAGCGAAAATCCTGTAACAACCTACATGACTTTCTCAAATGCAGATTTAAGATTTCCAAATGTGAAAAAAGACGGCGAAGAGATAGAGCTTTCTGATGCAAACTTTACAAGCTTAGAAGAAGATAAGGATAGAGATTTTAGAAGAAATGTTTATGAAACTTACTATAAAGTTTACAAACAATTTGAAAATACTTCCGCATCCCTACTTGATGGTGAAATTACAAGCCATAATATAGAAGCAAAACTTCGTGGCTATGATTCTGCTCGCCAAATGAGCCTTGCAGCAGGCAATATAGATGAGAAAATCTACGACAACCTACTTGAAGTAATCCATGAAAATATGGATATTCACAGAGATTACACAAGCCTAAGAAAAGAATTCCTTGGAGTAGATGATCTTGGTTTCCACGATATCTATGTGCCATTGGTAAATAATTACGATAGAAAAATCGAATTTGATGAGGCTCGTAAAATTGTTCTAGAAGCTATCAAACCTCTTGGAGAAGAATATGTAAAAGTTGCAAGAGAAGGCTTTGAGCAAAGATGGTTTGACGTTATGCCAAATGAAGGCAAAAGATCTGGCGCTTATTCTTGGGGATCTTACGACACTCAACCATATATTTTGCTAAATCACACCAACACAATTAACGATGTATTTACCATTGTCCATGAGCTAGGACACTCCATGCACTCTTATTACACAAGAAAAACTCAACCATTTGTTTATGGTTCTTATTCAATATTCTTAGCTGAAATAGCATCTACAACAAACGAATTGTTGTTGCTAGATTATATGCTAAAAAATAGCCAAAACGAAGAAGAAAAAGCTTACTTACTAAACTACTTTGTAAATCAATTCAAATCAACAGTATTTAGACAAAGTATGTTTGCAGAATTTGAACATGAAGTAAATAAATTAGTAGCAGATGGTCAACCAATTCCTGCAGCTAGACTTAATAAAATTTACGGAGATTTAAACCGCGATTATTTTGGATCTGATATTAATGTTGATGATTACATTTCAGTAGAATGGTCAAGAATACCACATTTCTATATGTTCTACTATGTATTCCAATATGCAACAGGCTTTATGTCTGCGGTAGCTTTAAGCCAAAAAATCCTAAAAGGAACTGACGAAGATAGGACTGCTTACCTAAACTACCTAAAAGCAGGTGAAAGCGAATATCCACTAGAAGTTCTCAAAAAAGCAGGCGTAGATATGACCAACAAAGATGCAATGGAAAGTGCAATGAAAGTTGCAAGAAATGCTCTAAAAGATTTGAGAAAAGCGATAATTTAAAAATTCAACAAAGTAAAAAAACTCTTGCCAAGATAAAATCTAGCAAGAGTTTTTATTTTTATTAACCAATTCCGCCAAAAATAATTCCTAAAATCATAGCTATAATAGCTAGTGGACAATAAATGAATTTTCCAAGGGGATAAAACCAGTCGCCTATAGGCTTTTTTCTTCCTCTATTAACTTCGGCGATAGCCTTATCCTTATCAAGAAAATAGTAGAACATTAAGCCGGCAAGAAATGCTCCAAATGGGGCAACGTAAATACAAACTGCATCCATCCATTGACCAACTATGCCTTGAATTAAAATTGCAGAGCATAGGCCGATGAGGTGGATAGTAACTGAAGCTTTGACCCTAGCAAAACTAAATTCTTCTTGCAAATATGCAACAGGAGCTTCATATAAATTTATTATTGAGCTGACGCCTGCAAAAAGAACTGCCAAATAAAATACAATCATAACAATTCTTCCAAAAGCCATCTGATTAAAAACATTAACCAAATAGATAAACATTAGACCAGGCCCGCCCTCACTTAATTTGCCACCAGAAACAGCTATTGCTGGAATTATCACAAGAGCTGCCAAAAGCGCTGAAAGAGTATCAAATAAGGCAACATTTTCCGCAGAGCTTTCTATATCTTCATCTTTTGGCAAATATGAACCGTAAATAACAGAACCATTTCCCCCTATAGATAGGGAAAAGAAAGCTTGACCAAAGGCGAAAATCCAAAGTCTAATATCCTTTAATTTTGAAAAATTTAAGGCAAATATGTATTTATAGGCATCGACGGAATTTTTTTGCAATCCAACATAAATTGCCAAAATCAATAGCAATATAAATAAAACCGGCATCAAAATTTTGTTGGCCTTTTCAATTCCTTTGGCAATTCCCAAGCTCATAATAAGCATTGAAGAAATAATTGCAATGATTAGCCAGAAATTGTTAGCAAAAGCACTTGCAGTATTGGCAAAAGTTCCTCCAATCAAATCCGTATCAGATCCAAAAGAAGAAAGATCTCCGTTAATAGCAAGAAAAACATATTTAAAAATCCAACCCATTACGCAAGTGTAGCCTATAGCTAGGGCAAGAGATCCCAAAACTGGTATAAAACCAAGTTTTTTGCCCAAATTTTCCTTGCCCTTATTTTTGGCAGCATAGGAAAAAGCTCCGACAGGGCCAGAATTTGTAAGCCTACCTAGGGCAAATTCTTCTATAAGTCCAGTTTTTGAAATTATAAAAACAAAAAATACATAGACTAATAAAAAACTCATGCCTCCCCACATGGAAACCATAAGAGGAAAACGCCAAATATTGCCCATGCCAACAGCTGAGCCAATAGAAGCTAGAGTAAAACCTAATTTATCAGTAAATCCATCCCTTTGTTTTAATTTATTATTATCAATCATATATCATTCCTTAAAATACTTGTTTGTTCCAAAATCCTTAAAATATGTTATACTACATTATATCAGAAAATAAAAAAAATTGAAGATAATAAAAAACTTACAAAACTCATATAAAAACTTTACTTTTATTTGCTAGGATTTTCTTAATTATTAAAGGAGGCTTTATGATAAATTTCGCACATAGAGGTTTTAGGGGAAAATATCCAGAAAATACAAGGCTTGCTTTCAAAAAAGCCATAGAAGCAGGTGCAAGCGGTATAGAATTTGATATTCACCTAAGTAAAGATAAAGAAATTGTAATAATCCACGATGAAAGCCTAGAAAGAACTACAAATGGCAGCGGACTTATTAAAGATAAAAGTTTAAAAGAATTAAAAGAACTTAACGCTTCAAAATTATTTCCCCAATATGAAAAAGAAGAGATTTTAACCCTTAGAGAATATTTTGACTTGGCAAAAGATTGGGAGATAATTACTAATATCGAACTAAAAACATCTATAATTGATTATGAAAATATAGAAAAAATGACTTATGATTTGATCAAAGAATATGACATGGAAGAAAAAATAATCATCTCATCCTTTAACCATAATTCACTAATAAGATTTAAAGAACTTGCTCCAAACATCAAATGCGGAGTTTTGGAATCATCAAGACTATATAAGCCTTGGGAGTACTTGAAAAATTTGAAAATGGAATATTTCCACCCCTTAAATTTCACTCTTACAAAAGAAGTCATAGAAAAAATGAGGGAAAATAATATAGGAATAAATGTTTGGTTTGGAATTTCAGATTACGACTTTAGCGAATATCTAATAGAAGGCGTAAGTGGATTGATAACAGATTATCCAGATAAGGTTAAAAAATTAATATAAAGATAAAAATAGGATATAAGGAAAGCTTATTTTAAAAGCAATCCTTATATCCTATTTTTTAAGTTTTTTTTACAAAAATCTTACATTTTCAGTAAATAGATTTTATAAAGCTTATTTATAATCATAAGGTATTAAAAACATTGGAGGATATATGTTTAAAAAAATTTTTAGTAGACTAATGTTAGTCTTGATGTTTATAAGCTTAACAGCTTGTGCAGGTCGTAAGGATGATAATTCATCAACTGATAGTTCAAAAACAACTAGCAATGAAACTAAAGAAGCTAGTGAAAGTAAGGATAAAGAAACAACAGATAAGAATTCAACAGATGGAAAAACCACTATTGTTTTCTGGCACTCAATGGGTGGAAATCTAAATGAAGCTATTGATCATCTTGTAGAAGAATATAACAAATCTCAAGATAAGTATCTTGTAAAAGCAGAATTCCAAGGCGAATATGATGATGCATTAACAAAAATTAGATCATCTGCTTCAGGAAAAGATGTAGGCGCTGATGTCGTACAAGTATTTGAACTTGGAACAAGATATATGATAGACTCTGGTCTAATTAAACCTATTCAAGAGTTTGTCGATGAAGAAAAATACGATACATCACAATTAGAAGATAATCTTCTTGCTTATTACACTGTTGATGGCAAACTAAATTCTATGCCATTTAACTCATCTACACCACTTTTGTATTACAACAAAGATATGTTTGACAAAGCAGGTGTAAAGCCACCAAAATCTTTGGAAGAAATGATGACAGTTGGCAAGAAATTAAAAGAATCTGGAGTTACAGAAATGCCGATTTCATTTAGTGTTTATGGTTGGTGGATTGACCAATTTATGAACAAAGAAGGTCTTGATATTTTCGATAATGAAAATGGTAGAAAAGCAAATCCAAACAAGACAGTATTTGAAGAAAACAAGGGAATTTTAAATATTCTTGAACAATGGAAAGCACTTGAAGATGAGGGGATTGCACCAAATGTTGGCAAACAAGGCGGAATACCAGAATTTAACTCAGGAACAAGCGCTATGACTTTTGCTTCAACAGCATCATTAACCCAAATTCTTTCAGAAGTTGGCGATAGATTCGAAGTTGGAACTGCATATTTCCCGGCTGTAAAAGATTCTGACAAAAACGGAGTTTCAATCGGTGGAGCTTCTCTATATGCCCTTAACTCAGGCGATGAAGAAAAAATGAAGGGAGCTTGGGACTTTATAAAGTTCCTAGTAAGTGTCGACTCACAAATTTATTGGAATGCAAATACAGGATATTTCCCGGTAAATAAAGGCGTTCTTGATACAGATGAATTTAAAGAATTAATTAAAAAATCACCACAATTTGAAACAGCTATAGATCAATTGCATGATTCAAAGCCAGAAGATCAAGGTGCGCTTGCAACAGTTTACCAAGAATCTCGTCAAATCATGGAAAAATATATAGAAGAAATGCTAAATGGAAATACTTCTCCAGAAGATGCAAGTAAGGCTATGGCAAAAGAAATAGATGAGGCTTTAGAATCTTATAACAAGGTTAACAAAAAATGAAACAATACAATAATAAAGCCTATTTATATATGCTACCAGCATTGGCTTTCTTAACTGTTTTTGTATTTTATCCATTCGTACAGACTATAATTCGTAGTCTGTACGCTACGGATAATATGGGAGCCAATACTATCTTTATTGGATTTAAAAATTACTCTGACCTTTTGTCTTCTCCATCTTTTTGGAATAGCTTAAAAGTCAGTTTTATTTATGTAATTATAGTAGTAGTCATAGGAGTTTTGTTAGGCTTTGCAACAGCTTTGTTGTGTAGGGTAAATTTTCCTGGCATTAGAGTCTTTTCAGCTGCGTATTCTCTTCCTATAGCCATTGCCTCATCTGGTATGGCCTTGGTCTTTAAGGTAATGCTTAACCAATCTGTAGGAATATTAAATGTAATTCTTAAAACTAATATCAATTGGCTAGCAGATCCAAAATGGGCTTTGATAAGCGTTGGAGTATTAACAGCTTGGCTAAATTCAGGTATGAATTTTTTGTATTTCTCATCTGGACTATCTGGAATTGACGATAGTTTGTATGAGGCGGCATCTATAGATGGAGCAAACGGCTTTAATCAATTTAAACACGTTACACTACCATCAGTAAGACCGATTATGTTTTTTGTAGTAGTTACAAATATCATTAATGCTTTTCAATCCTTTGGTCAAATCAAACTTCTTACCCAAGGTGGACCGGGGGAAGCAACAAATGTAATAGTTCATGATATCTATAAAAATGCTTTTATGAATTACAGATACGGCTACGCTTCAGCAGAATCAGTGGTTCTTTTTTTTATAGTCATGATATTAACTATAATAGCTTTTAGGTCAAATGGAGATAAAAATGCAAGTAAATAATAATAGCATATCCTTTTTAAAAAGCTTAAATAACAAAAAAACTCTTAGAAAAGAAAGCCTTGATACAGGTAAAATTATTAGGCTTATTCTAAATGTAATAGTTGTAATATTTGTACTATTTCCAATTATTTACGCCTTTGTAATGAGTGTAAAACCAAGCCATGAATTATATGACAAAACTTTTTTTACAGCTAATCCGACTTTACAAAATTACAAAGACGTATTTAAAATTGCACCCATAGAAGGCTACATTATAAACTCACTTATAGTTTCTGTAATAATAACTGCATTTCAAATGGTAACAGCTATTCTTGCAGCCTTTGCCTTACACTTTTTGCATTTTAAGCAAAAGGGACTTTTATTTGCAATTATTATGGCAACAACCATGATTCCTGGAGAAACAACAATAATTTCAAATTTTCTAATGATTTCAGGCTGGGGTTTTCAAGATTCCTTCTTCGGACTTGTTGCACCATATCTTACAAGCGCCATGGGAATTTTTTTGTTTAGGCAAGCCTTCAAAACATTTCCAATGGAAATTTATGAAGCAAGCAAAATTGACGGTGCAAGCGACTTAGGTTTTATATTTAGAATATTAATTCCTCTGTCAAAGCCAACAATTGGAGCCCTTGCAGTTCAATCGTTTTTGGGTGCATGGAATATGTATATGTGGCCACTTTTGATAACTGGAGCTGATAGTTATAGAACGGTACAAATTGGTATTTCAATGCTAAACTCAGCTGATGCTCAATCCATGCTTTTGATGATAGCAGGAGTTGTAGTTTGTATGATACCATCTTTAATAATATTCATGTTTGCTCAAAAGAACATGGTAAAGGGATTAACACAAGGAGCGGTAAAAGGTTAAAAAATGGCAAAAGTAAAATTAGAAGGCATATATAAAATTTATGAAAATGGATTTGAAGGTGCCAAAGATATAAATCTTGAAATAAATGATAAAGAATTTGTAGTATTAGTAGGCCCTTCAGGTTGCGGAAAATCAACCACACTTAGGATGATAGCAGGACTTGAGTCAATATCAAAAGGAGATTTTTATATTGACGATGTAAGAATGAACAATATCTCCCCTAAAGACAGGGATATAGCAATGGTATTTCAATCCTACGCCTTATATCCACACATGACAATTAGAGAAAACATAGGTTTTGCACTAAAAATGCAAAAAGTAGATAAAAAAACCATCGAGGAAAAAGTAAATGAAATAGCAAAAACTTTAAAACTAGAAGAACTTCTGGATAGAAAACCAGCACAACTATCAGGAGGCCAAAGGCAAAGAGTAGCTCTAGGCCGAGCTATGGTTAGAAATCCTAAAGTATTTTTGCTAGATGAACCCTTATCAAATCTTGATGCAAAGTTAAGAGTAGAGATGAGATCAGAAATAGTAAGGCTTCACAAAAAACTAGCCACGACATTTATCTATGTAACCCACGATCAAATTGAAGCTATGACAATGGGAGATAGGATCGCAGTCTTAAATCAAGGAGAGCTAGTACAATTTGATAGCCCCCTAAATCTTTATTACCATCCTAAAAATAGATTCATAGCTGAATTTATAGGATCGCCAAAAATGAATGTAATAGAAACAAACTTACACAGAGATGGTTCAAACTACTATGTAGATATATTTGGCCAAAGATTAGCTCTACCAATATCAAAAACAAAAGATCTTTTAAGATATACAAATCAAAACAATAAAATTTTATTTGGTGTAAGAAGCGAAGAATTTTCCTATAAGGCAAACTCCAACATAAAAGTAAAATTTGACAATGTAGAATATATGGGATCAGATACCTACGGTTATATGTTGTGTGAAGACAATGATGTTGTAGTAATGAGATTTAACTCGCAAGACCCTATAGTCTCTAATAAAGAGATGCCGATTTCTATTAATATGGACAATATATATATATTTGATCCACTGACAGAAGAATGTATATCTTATCCAAAAAAAAGAGGGGATGCAGATAAGATGAATTTAATAATATCTTTAAATGAAGATAATAAGGATAATATTTATTTGGATAAAGATAGTTCATATAATAGTGACGGAAGATTTGAAAGTTTAAAAAATAAGGAAAAAATAGAAAAAAACTATTAAGTATAGCGCACAAGAAGCATTCTATAAATTTGTTGAAATTTCAAGGTATACTTATTTAATTTTGATGTATGTAAATCTATTTTAAGCAAGTATACTTTTTTATTTGTAAAATTCCGTAATTTACTTAGAATTTACAAATATTTAACGAAAAACAAACAAAACAAATATATAATTTTCTAGCAATGTATATTGTAAGGAGAGTGTATGAAAATATTTTTAAAAAATATTAACAAGAAATTCTCGGAAGCTTTCAATATAAAAAATCTTAATCTTGTTATTGATGATAATTCTTTTACAACTTTGCTTGGACCATCAGGTTGCGGAAAGACTACCGTTTTAAGAATAATATCAGGACTTGAAATTCCAGATTCTGGAGAGATTTTATTTGATGATAGAATAATATTTTCTTCGGAGAAAAATATAAATATTCCTCCAGAAAAACGTGGTCTAGGCTTTGTTTTTCAAGACTTTTCCCTATGGCCTCATATGACGGTTTTTGAAAATGTTGCTTTTCCTCTAAGGGCGAAAAAAAATAATGCAGATATTGAGCAAAAAGTTTTAAAGGCCCTCAAAACTGTGCATTTAGATGGATATGAAAATAGATTTCCAAGAGAGCTTTCTGGCGGTCAGCAACAAAGGGTTGCTTTTGCCAGAGCCATTTCTGATAACCCAGCTTGTGTATTATTTGATGAACCTCTATCAGCTCTCGACGCAATTTTAAGAGAAGAGATGCGCCTTGAGATTACAAAAATTGTAAAAGACATGGGTCAAACAGCAGTTTTTGTCACCCATGACCAAGAAGAGGCTATGAGCATGTCTGATGAGATTATCATTATGAACAATGGCCATGTGGAACAAAAGGCAACGCCTGAGGAGATTTATAAAAATCCTAAGACAGATTTTGTGGCTCACTTTATTGGAAAATCAAATTGGCTGGATAAAAACAAGATGATTAGACCAGAAGAATTTACTGCCAATCCATCTGAATTTTTGGAGGAGTTTGAAACGGAAGTTATATCGTCACAATTTTTGGGAGATTCCTACATAATTTACCTTGATTATCAGGGAAATAATTGGTCATATCACTCAAAAAACGGTATGGAGGCTGGAGATAAGTTAAATCTCTATGCCGATAGCAAAAATATTATAGAATTTATTTAGGAGAAATTATGAAAAAAATTCTTAATGCCCTTATGGCACTATCTATTGCCGCTACACTTTCAGCTTGTGGCAATGCAAACACAACAGAAGCACCAGCAGAAAATACTGCAGAACAAACACAAAGTGCAGAAGAAAATAAAACTGAAACACCAGAAGTAAAAGAAGAAGCAAAAGAAGAAACAAGTGAAGAAAAGGCTGAAGAAGCTGCTCCAGCAGAAACTTCAAGTGAAGAAAACAAAGACCTTTCTGGATCAGTAACAGTTTATATGCCAAGCCCAAAAGGACTTAACGAAAAATATGTAGCTGCTTTTGAAGAAGAAACAGGTGTAAAAGTTGACCTTTTCGAAGGAACAACAGGCGAAATCCTTGCTCGTCTTGAAGCAGAAAAAGACAACCCAGTAGCAGATGTAGTAGTGCTTGCATCATGGTCTGATGGTCTTGCTATGAAAAAGGAAGGCGGACTAGAAAGTTATGATGCAAAAGATAGCGACAAACTTTACCCAGAATTTTTAGACGCTGATCACCAATTATTTGGAACAAGCGCATCAGCAGTTGGCGTAATCTATAATACAACAGTTGTAGAAAAATTAGATGCAGACTGGGCTGAATTTGCAGATGAAGCTTACAATGGTGACATTGCTATGCCAGATGCAGAAAAATCAGGATCAGCAAAAGATTTCCTAGCTGGATATTTCTCAGAAAACAAAGATGACTGGGCAACATGGGAAGCAGTGGCAAACAACGGTCTTACAATTCCAGGAGCAAACAAAGCTGCACTTGAAGCTGTAACAACAGGTGAAAAAGGAATTCTTCTTGCAGGCGTTGACTACAATGCTTACAAATCAATCGCAGACGGTGAACCACTAGCAATCTATTATCCAAAAAGCGGAACAGTAATAAATCCAAGACCAGCAATGATCTTAAAAACAGCTAAAAACATGGACAATGCAAAAGCCTTTATTGACTTCTTAATCTCAGATAAGGCACAAGAGCTTGTAGCAAATGCATACCTACTTCCAGGTAGATCAGATATCACAACAGATAAGAGAACCAACGTAGCAGATATCCCACAATTTGAAAATATTGACTGGGAATACATGCTAGAAAATGCTGATGATATTGCAGCAAAAATGAACTCACTAGTAAAATAAAATGAAAAAAACAAAGTTTAGTAATTATTTTATACTATTACTACTTTTGTTTTTTATAGTAACACCGCTAGTAACGGTATTTTTAAGAGCGATCATCATTGATGGTCGCTTAAATTTTGGTCAAGCAGCCAATATAATTTTCACCAGCGAAAACCTAGTTACTATAAAAAATTCTATCCTTCTAGGAGTCCTAGTAGTAATAATGGCGACAGTTATAGCAACTCCTTTGGGATTCATATTCACAAAAAGTAGGCTGGCCAAACACAAGTGGCTAGAAATTGTATTTATGATCCCCTTTATGACCCCTCCATATATCTTATCTATGGGCTGGATTCTGTTTTGCCAAAAAAGAGGTTTGTTCCAACAACTTTTCCCAAATACAGGCAATTTTTCCGAGAAATTTTTCTCGTTATTTGGACTTGTAATGGTAATGAGCTTGCACATTTTTCCTTTTATAACAAATATCTTGAAAAATTCAATTGGCAATATTAGTGCAAACTTGGATGAATCTGCAAAAATAAGTGGGGCAAGTTTAGCTTATAGATTAAAGAAAGTAGTCTTTCCTCTTCTAACAGGTAACTACGCTATAGGAATGCTTTTAGTTTTCATAAAAACTCTTTCAGAATATGGAACTCCTGCAACCATAGGTCGCAGGATAGGATTTTTGGTATTTACAACAGATATCCACAGATATGCAACTGTTGCACCAATCGATTTTGGAAAAGCGGCAAGCCTATCATCCATACTTGTAGTAATTTGTATGATAATGAGAATGGCACAAAACAGAATAACAGAAAAAAACACCTACAATCTAGTAGGTCAAAAATCAGCGCGAACAAAAGATATGGACCACCCAATTATCTTTGATATTCTAGCGGTAATTTATCTTGTAATATTAATTGTTTTTTCGATTGGGATTCCATATTTTTCTATAATAGCAACTTCTTTGATTAATCTTAGGGGCTATGGATTTAAAAAGGGTAACTTTACTACCAAACATTATATAGAGCTTTTTCAAAATAGGTCAGCTGCAAAAGGAGCCTTGCTAACAAGTTTTGGACTTGGACTAGCAACATCAATAATATGTGCAATCATAGGAACGTATATAGTAGTTACTTTATATAAGCAAGGAAAGTGGAGAAGATATCTAGAAAATATTGCCATCCTACCAGAGATGATTCCAAGCATAGTATTTGTAATTGGTCTTATGATTTTCTGGAATAAAATTTATAATATTATGCCTTTGTATAACACTTTAGGATTTATGGTTTTGGTATATTCGGTAATGTATTTGCCTTTTACTATCCAATATGTATCATTAGCCATGATGCAAATAGGTGATAATATCCTCCAAGCTGGGAAAATATCTGGAGCAAGTAATGGATATATCTTTAGAAAAATTACTTTGCCACTAATAGCGCCAAGCATTAGTTCAGCTGCCATGATGACATTTATAATCTCGTTTAGAGAGCTAGTAGCAAGCTCTATCATATCGCCACCAAATGTACTGACAGTATCAACCTTCATAACAAGTGAATTTAATCAAGGATCAGTATCTGTTGGTATGGCAATGGCAGTAATATGCGTGCTAATAACAACCACCTTATTGATAGTGTTAAATGTAATTCAAAATAAAAAAAGAAAATAGTTTGACATTTTTAAAAACACGTAGTAACATATTAATTACAGCAAATAAAAAAGCATTTGACATGTTGTTTTGTATGTTGTATAATACATTTAATGCCACTTCAGTAGTAATAGCAAATTTTACTGAAAAAATTAAAAAATATCAAAAAATATTTGACATTCATTTTTAAAGGTGGTATTATATACCTTGTCGTTAACAAACGACAAAGAACCGGATAAGAAAACTTGTCCAATAAATTAAATAGTAATTAAACAAAAATCAATTAATTTGAGTAACCTTAAAAAGACAAGGATAAATTGTCTAAAAAATGATTCCAATCTATAAAAAAATAGATGGATAAACTTAAATCACGCATTGATTAAATCAGTGTAAATGAATTAAGAGCTTGAATCAAAAGCTCTCATATAAATTTTCATGAGAGTTTGATCCTGGCTCAGGATAAACGCTGGCGGCGTGCATAACACATGCAAGTCGAACG